>Ga0209061_1000200_pt1 | contig 188450 bp, 169 predicted proteins | sample Coa_R1_10_FD_187157 | JGI IMG/M metagenome (GOLD analysis project Ga0209061, IMG submission 187157) | Surface soil microbial communities from Centralia Pennsylvania, which are recovering from an underground coalmine fire - Coalmine... | ecosystem: Environmental > Terrestrial > Soil >... | reverse complement strand
CCTTGATGGCTTGACCCGCTTCGCCGAACGCGTGGGATTTCCCGTCCTGGTGCGCCCATCATACGTGCTTTCGGGCAATGCCATGAACGTCTGTTATACCCGCGAAGAGTTGGAGCAATACGCGCAGGCCGCTGCCGCCGTCTCAGCGGAGCATCCCGTCACTGTCTCCAAGTTCTTTCAAAAGGTCAAAGAGATCGAACTGGATGCCGTCGCGCAGCACGGCCAGATCAAAGCCTTCGTCATCTCCGAACATATCGAGAACGCCGGTGTGCATTCCGGCGATGCAACTATCGTTTTGCCACCCCAGACGCTCAACGCCGAGACCATGTGCAAGATCGAACAGGCAGGCAGAGCAATCGCCAGGGCGTTAGAAATTACCGGCCCGTTCAACATCCAATTTCTTGCCAAAGACAACCAGGTCTATGTCATCGAGGCCAATTTGCGCGCATCCCGCACCTTCCCTTTCATCTCGAAAGTGACCGGTATCAATTTTATCGAAACCTTCGTCGACGCACTCTTCGCTCGAAATGAGATAGCGCCCGTATCCTTCCCACCCCTGACGTTTACCGCGGTCAAGGCCCCGCAGTTCTCCTTCTCGCGGCTTACGGGCGCGGACCCCATCCTGCGCGTCGAAATGGCCTCAACCGGCGAGGTCGCCTGCTTCGGCGATGATCTCGAAGAAGCTTATCTCAAGGCCATTATCGCCACCGGCGGACACGTACCCGCAAAGGGCATCTTCATCAGCCTGGGCGGTGAGGATAAAAAGGTCAGATTTTTGGAGAGCGCCAGGCTGCTTAGCAGCCTGGGCATACCGTTATATGCCACTGAAAAAACGTGCGCATTTTTGCGCGCGCACGATATTGCAGCAACCATGCTCTACAAAATTCATGAGCATAAGTCGCCCAATATCCTGACCTACTTCAGTGAGAACAAAGTGGACCTGGCGATCAACATCGTAGACAATCACGTCAAAAAGGAACTGGACGATGACTACCTGGTACGCCGTTACGCCGTTGATCACAATATCCCCCTATTCACCAAAATCAAGCAGGCGCGTCTATTTACGCGAGCCATCGTCACAAAAGACCTTGCTACAATACACATAAAATCCTGGAACGAATATGTATGAATCATTGTGATATGGAGTGCTGAATGCTAATACGTCATGGCCTGGTTGTGCTGCCGGAAGATACAGTGCGCCTGGATATTCGTATTTCCGGCGAGAAAATAGTCGAACTGGCTGAAAATCTTACGCCCGAACCGGGAGAACGTAGCATCAATGCTGCCGGGCGTCTTGTGCTGCCCGGTTTCATCGACTCACACGTCCATTTTCGCGAACCCGGCGCAACGCATAAAGAAGACTTCGCCTCTGGCACCCGCGCAGCTCTTGCCGGGGGCGTGACGACCATCCTGGACATGCCGAATACCCAGCCACCCACGGATAACCGCGAGCACCTGGCCGAAAAAAAGGCTCTTGTAGCTAAGAAAGCCGTCGTCGATTATGGATTGTATCTCGGCGCGACAGAAAGCAATATAGAGGAAGCCTTCGCAATCTCAGACCAGGTCGTCGCCCTCAAATTATACATGGGTTCCTCAACCGGCTCGCTGCTGGTCACAGAATTTGCACCTCTCTACCGGCATTTTTCTACGTTCCCATTGCATAAGCCTATCGTCGTCCACGCCGAAGACGAACAATCGCTCAAATATTTCGGGTCGCTGGGTTCAAAAGATCACAATCAATCGCGCCCGCCTTTAAGCGCCCAGATCGCTGTCAGCCGCGCATTAGCTATTGCCGAGAAAACGGGCCGCACCCTGCATATCGCGCATACCACCACAGCCAGAGAACTCGAACTCATACAGGAAGCCAAACGCAAGGGTGTCCTTGTGACATGCGAAGTGACACCTTTGCATCTCTTTTTAAATGAAGACGACCAGCATCGCCTGGGAAACTTTGCCAAAGTCAATCCGCCCTTGCGTTCCGAAAGTGATCGCAAAGCTCTCTGGACGTACTTTGACACGATTGATACCATCGCGACCGACCACGCGCCGCACACGCGAGAAGAGAAAAATCAGCCATACGAGCGGGCTCCTTCCGGCATGCCTGGCGTGCAAACGATGTTGCCACTCTTGCTGACGGCTGTCGCCGAGGGCCGGGTAACGTTGAACGAGATCGTGAAACGCTGTGTCGTGAATCCGGTCCGTATCTTTGGGCTGAAAACGAAAGGCGCGCTTGAGATTGCCAAGGACGCCGACATCGTGCTGGTAAACCCGGATATAGAGTATGAACTGACCAATGAGCAAATGCTATCCAAATGTGGATGGACTCCTTTCGCGGGGTGGGAAGTAAAGGGAAAAATAGAGCAGGTCTTTGTACGTGGTTCTCTCGCCTACGATCATGGAGTATGCGTAGCCGAAGGGGGCAGCGGCAAGTCCGTACTCATCCAGTCTTGAGGGAAAAAAGATTGATGTTCTACAAACCACTCATCCGCCCCGCATTCTTTCGCGCGTCTGCTCACGACCCCGAAATTGCCCACCACCAGGTCATGAACATGCTCGCACTTGTGTCTCGCTACCCAGTATTGCTCAAAATGCTCACAGTGGCTAATGCTTACCAGTCGCCTTCATTGGAAAGAACCATCTTCGGGATACGCTTCCCGAATCCGGTTGGGCTCGCCGGGGGATTTGACAAAAATGGGCTTGCGCTTCCCGCCCTGGCTGCGCTCGGCTTTGGCTTTCTCGAAGCCGGTACGGTGACGCGCTACCGGCAACCGGGAAATGACAGGCCGCGCATCTTTCGCCTGCCGCAGGATAACGCGTTTATAAACCGCATGGGCTTTCCAAACGATGGAGCCGATGAGATTTCTGAAAGACTGTCCCGGCTCCCCAGACCCATCATTCCGATTGGCTGGAGCATCGGGAAATCAAAAATCACTCCTCAAGAGGAAGCCGTGGAAGATTATCTCTATTCGCTGCGCAAGCTGCATGACTTTGCCGATTTCTTTACCATTAATGTCAGCTCACCCAACACGCCCGGCCTGCGCAAACTACAGGAAAAAGAACCATTAGAGCATCTGCTGCGAGCAATCGTCCAGGAAGCAGAAGTTTTCGCAAGCCGGTCTGGCAAGGATACAGCTAAACCGGTACTCGTGAAAATATCGCCCGATCTGACAGAGAGCCAGATAGATGATGCAATTGAGGTCTGCCTGCGCTGCCAGATTCGTGGTATTATCGCTAGCAACACCACGCTTTCACGCGCAGGATTGTGCAGGAATACGTCCGAGACCGGCGGACTGAGCGGGCGCCCGCTCTTTTCACGCTCGCTTGCGATTGTGCAATATCTCTGCAAGCGCCTGGAGGGCCTGATACCTATCATCGGCGTTGGCGGCATCTCCGGCCCCATTGATGCTCAACGCATGTTTGACGCAGGCGCAAGCTTAATTCAAATCTATACCAGCTTTATCTACGAGGGACCCGGAATCGTAAAGCAGATAAATAAGAGGTTGGCCGCTAAAGGAGATTTAAGTCAATGAACGACCCATCAATCATGCAGCTATTCGTCAATGCTGGTGCTATTATCAGCGACAGCCATTTCGTCTATAGCTCAGGCCGGCATAGCTCCGTTTACATCAACAAAGACGCCCTCTACCTGCACACTGAGACAATAGCGCAGCTCTGCCAGTTGATGGCTCAGCCCTATGAAGCGGATGCCATTGATGCTGTTGTAGGGCCGGTGTTGGGCGGAATAGTCCTCGCGCAGTGGACGGCTCATCATCTCAATGCCCGCCGTTCGTCGGGTGAAACGCTGGCCATCTACGCCGAAAAGGATGGCGATGGCCTGCATAAAACATTCTCCTTTCATCGCGGCTACGACAAATACATCTCCGGCAAAAATATCCTGGTCGTCGAAGATGTGCTCACAACAGGCGGCTCCGCTCGCCAGGTAATCGAGCTTGTGCGCCAACATGATGGCAACGTCATCGGTCTGAGTGCCCTTTGTAATCGTGGCAGCGTCCAGCCCGAAGACGTGGGCAATGTTCCCATTCACACACTCGTTTCTATCACCCTTGAAACGTTTGCCGAAGAAGAATGCCCCTTTTGCCGGCAACAGGTGCCGGTCAACACCGACCTAGGCAAGGGAAGAGCCTTTCTAGCGCGGCAGCAAGCCAGATAAGGAAAATAGTATGACGACACAACATTCGACTCCATCCACCTTTATCGCAAAGCTGAAATACTGCTGGAAGCAGGACAATTTCATCTGTGTCGGCCTGGATTCTGCCTACGAACAGCTTCCCGCAAAGATAAAAAGCAACCGCGCCGTCGAAGAAGCCATCTTTGCCTTCAACCGCGAAATCATCGACGCCACGCATGACCTTGTTTGCGCCTATAAACCGAATGCAGCCTTCTACGAAGCGCAGGGCAGGGAAGGATTTCAAGCCTTGATCCATACAGTACATTACATTCGAGAAAGCTATCATCATATTCCGGTGATCCTGGACGCAAAACGGGCCGATATCGGCAGCACCAATGTAGGATATGTAGAAGCGGCATTTGATCTCATCGGCGTCGATGCAATTACCGTCCATCCATATCTCGGTAAAGAAGCTCTCGCTCCATTCCTTGCTCGCAAAGAAAAAGGCATCATTGTCCTCGTCAAAACATCCAATTCTGGCGCTGGAGAATTTCAAGACCTGCCCGTAGGCGACTCCCAGGAACCGCTCTACCAGGTAGTAGCCCGCCATGTCGCCCAAACCTGGAACGCTGGCGGAAACTGTGCCGTCGTCGTCGGCGCAACCTATCCAGCCGAGTTGAGAAAAGTACGCTCCATCATCGGAGATATGCCCATCCTCATCCCGGGAATCGGCGCTCAGGGCGGCGAGGTTGCCGCGACCGTCGACGCCGGTAAAGATAGCCGTGGCTGGGGTATGATCATCAGCTCATCACGCGGCATCATCTTCGCCTCAAAAGATGACAATTTCGCGCAGGCCGCTCGCAAGGCGACTGAGGAACTGAGAGCGCAAATAAACAGGTACAGGTGAAGCATGCCAACTCTTGAAACAGAGCGTCTTATCCTGCGTGACTTCCGCGTGGAGGATTGGGATGCGCTCCATGCCATCATCTCCGATCCAGAAGTGACGCGCTTTATGCACTTTGCTTCCTGGGACGAGGTGAAGCGCTCTCAATGGTTCGCGCGACTCGTTCAGGACGCAGGAAAGCAAAAACGTGAGGGATACAACTGGGCGATCACTTTACGAAGCAATGGAATGCTCATCGGCTGGTTTTTCATCGGCGGTCCTCGCCATGAACGAGGGTGCGGCTACGCACTCGACCGCCGTTTCTGGGGACAAGGATACATGCCCGAAGCAGCGCGCGCAATCTTTGCCTACGAGTTCTCATATCTAGGTACACAGCGAATTTTCGCCGAATGCGAAACACCGAATACCGCTTCTGCCCGGGTAATGGAGAAGAGTGGGATGACCTATGAAGAAACATCCTACAACGCCGACTTCGAAGGCAACTGGGCCATGCGCCATCTCTATGCCATCAGCAAGCAGGAGTGGGAAGCCATTTCTGGGACAGCGGAGTGACGCCATATGAAAAATTATAGGTCCTCATTATTCATCCTGATCCTCTCCCCTCACGCCTGCTTCAGCCCGTCCCAGCGAACTCCCAAGCGCTTGCGCCCGCATCTGCTCCAGCCGCTCCAACCCTTTTGCCTGTACATCCGACCATTCCTGCGCAAATTTGCCGGACAAAATATCGTCTTCTAGCACCCGCTTAAATCTTTCGTATAGCCATGAACCGTTATCTCCTAGAAGCGCGCGCAATTGGCCATACTGGCTGGTGTGTGAATGCAATGTGAGTTGCTTGAATAGGCCCTGTTCCGCGATGCGCTCGAAAACTTCGGCAGGTTCTCCCGACAGATACATTTCGTAGAGAATAGCCTCATCGCTGAATCCTGCCGCGTGCAATACATCATAAGCCGCACGGAACGTCGCCATAATTACCGGCCAGATCGCTTGCTCGCTGAAGAGGTCTAGCGCCGCCTCTTCACGGGCCGAGGATTGTATCGCGCCGCCACGGGTCGCGCCGATGCCTCGCGCAATCGACAAAGCCAGGCGCAGAGCATTGCCGCTGGCATCCTGCTCAACCGAGATGAAGCAAGGATAAGGTTCTCCTCGCAAATACCGTTCGCGCACGCCGGCTCCGATCATGCGCGGCGCAACCATGACGATATCGATAGCACCGGGCTGGTCGAACAGTTTGAAAGCCACATTGTAGCCTGAAGCGACGACCAGCGTTGAACCCTGCCGCAGGTGGGGCGCGATCTGCTCGCGAAAAACCTGTGGCTGCTCCTCATCCGGGATCAGCAGAAAAACTACATCACCCCACGCCGCGGCTTCAGGAATTGAAACCACGCGAAAACCATCATTGATAGCTGCTTTCTTATACACATCCTCGCGATTGCCGATCACCATCTCCGCAACTCCGCTGTCGCGCAGATTTTTGGACTGTGCCGCTCCCTGATTGCCATAACCAATAAAGGCCAGCCGCTTTGATTGGACGATGGAAAGGTCCGCGTCTTTATCGTAGTATATCTTTGCGCTCATACTGCTCTATCTCCTGAAATCAATCATTGTCTATCAAGTTCCATTTGTCTGGCCGCATAGGTGAAGACCGCCTGCATGTTCTCAATAGTGAGGTCATACTCGTGTAGAAGTTCTTCTACTGGGAACATCTCTAGCATAGTCATGCCTCACTTCCTGTTCCGTATTATACAATTAAATGAAGAAACATCTCTTAGCTCAAAAAAGCACGATAAGATCAGGGAGACTTGTCAATCATGAACTCAAGCATATTCACGTATCGTAACTTTGATACGCAGCGAGACTTTGCCGCGCTTGTAACGCTCCTGCAAACCGTCAAACAGGCGGACCAGGATGGAGAGGATGTGAGCGAGACCATGCTGCGGGAGCAATTAGCGTGGCCCGGACATGACCCCGAACTTGATCGCCGGGTAGTGTTCTCTTCTGGCGGCGATGCGCTCATTGGCTACGGAGTAGTTTTTCAGGGACCTGAAGATGAGCATGCCGATATCCACATCGCTGTTCATCCCCAATGGCGACGACAAGGCATTGGAAGCCAACTTTTGCGCCATCTACTGGAACGCGCTCACGAGAAGGGCGCGCAGGATGTACGGGCCTATGCGACAGTTCAGAATTCGGCTGCAAGGGCTTTCTTAAGCGCGCAAGGCTTTGAACCTGTGGCAATGTATACCCGGATGGACGTTACGGAAATCCACAACTTTCCTATAGCCATAATGCCTTCCGGTTTTACCGTTCGCTGCTATGACCAGGTGCGGCGGTTGGACCTCCTCGTTGAGGCCATGAACCGCAGCTACGAGGGCTTATGGGGACACCGGCATGTTGAACGAGAGGAATTGAGCAAATGGATTCCCCAATTTATTCAAGAGGGCATATTCCTGCTCTTTGCGCCTGGTGGAACGGTTGCCGGAATGTGCCGGGCCGAGATGAGCGAACACCTCACATCGCTGCGTGGGGTGCCAACCGCCCTCATTGATGCTCCAGGCATCGTTCCAGAATATCGTGGAATGGGCTTCCATGTTCCGCTCCTCCTGACCGCCATCCAATGGTTACTTCCGCAAGCGCCCGCCAGAATTGAAATGGAATCCTGGGGCGATGCCCCGTCTACACTCGCATTGTATCGCGAACTTGGCTTCACTCCTATGCAGGAAGCTATCTCATACCGGCGCGAGTTAGCTAAATAGGTACGTGAGGTGTTCCGCACGGAGAAACACATATGGTACTATACAATGTGGTATTTCCTTAAACCGGTAATTCCCGGTCAAAACCAATAACAAGAGAGGTTAATTACGTGAAACTGAACTTTGGATTCAAGACCGCGCCCCAGTTTACTACCTATGACGACATTCTGCGTGTCTGGCTCGAGGCCGATACTGTTCCCAGTTTAGAGCATGCCTGGGCGTTTGATCACTTCATACCACTCGGCTCTGACCCGACCGGCCCTCAACTGGAGGGTTGGACGCTCCTGGGCGCCCTGGCAGCGAGGACGGAGCGCGTGCGCCTTGGATTGATGGTCACCGGCAATATTTATCGCCACCCGGCAGTGCTGGCAAAGATAGGCGCGACCGTCGATCAAATTTCGCATGGACGCCTGGACTTTGGCATCGGCGCAGGCTGGAATGAGCTTGAGTGCAACATGTACGGTATCCCACTCTATAAGCCAGGCGAGCGCATCCGCCGCCTGGGTGAGGCCTGCGAAGTCGTCAAACTGCTGTGGACGGAGACCGTAGCCAATTTTGATGGCAAGTATTATCAACTCAAAGATGCCCGTTGCGAACCCAAGCCCGTCCAGAAGCCCTACCCACCGTTCGTCATTGGTGGGAGTGGGGAGCAACTGACCCTGCGCATTGTGGCTAAATATGCCGATATCTGGAACTTTGTCGGTGGCGGCATCGAAACATTCCGTCACAAGAATGAGGTCCTGAACGGCTATTGTAAAGAAATTGGGCGCGATCCCTCGACGATCCAGCGCTCTATCCAATGGCCGGTCAACTATAATAATATGACCGAGACAATTGACGGCATGCGCCCTTATATCGCCGAAGGCGCAACCCATATCATCCTCAACCTGCGCGCGCCCTATCCCGAAGGCATCGCCCATCGGCTAGCAGAAGAGATAATCGCGCCCCTGGCAGCGGAATTCGAAGGGCAGTAGCTGTTCACTGGGAATGCATCCAGGGCGTACCCTGGTGGTCGCCCTTAAGATCATCAATTGGGCATGATGTAGAGTAGGGGCGTACTCTCAGTAAGACCATAAATTCGCCACTTCTGACTCATAAGGGAGAGCTAGTCGCGGGGTGATCATCGCCGGTGAGAGCATGAGCGTGACGCTAGACCAGCGACGAGTTGTCCAGGTCTGCGTTCATTGACAGAACGGACGACACCGGATAGAATGGACACATGGCGCTTAAACGAATGGACAACGTCGGCATCGTGGTGGAATCCCTCGATGCAGCTATCTCTTTTTTCGCTGAGCTCGGCCTTGAGCTCGAAGGGCGAGCCATGGTAGAAGGCGAGTGGGCAGGGCGCGTCACGGGACTGGGCGACCAGCGCGTTGAGATCGCCATGATGCGCACACCAGACGGCCACAGCCGGCTCGAACTCTCGCGATTGATCACGCCTGCTGTGGTCGCTGATCACCGGAATGCCCCGGTTAACGCGCTCGGCTACTTACGCGTCATGTTTGCTGTGGACGACATCGATGATACGCTCGCCCGGCTTCGCAAGCACGGCGCAGTGCTTGTCAGCAGCGAAGTAGTTCAGTACCAGGAGGCATATCGGCTCTGCTACATCCGCGGACCGGAAGGACTGCTCATTGGGCTGGCCCAAGAACTCGGCTGAGTCGCCGCGCTTGCATGTGGATCACGGCGACTCAGCCGAGGACACGGACGTAAAAGGGGTTGACCCATACATTCGCCAATTTCTACTCATGACGCCTATCTCCCCGTTTCGGCGAACTTATCTGGCAACCTACACGTACCTTTGTGGTCGCCCTGGAGAGTTTCCTCAACTCGCTTTCACACCGGCCTGTTGATCTTCCTGTTCGCCTTCCTTCTGAATCGTCTCCAGTGACTTATGATCTGGTTCCGGCAGCACGAAGGTTAGCGCGAAGCCCGCGAGAGCCATCAGGGCAGCAATGCTCATGGCTCCGGGCAATTTGAAGGCTGCATTGCTGAGCAATAAAGGAAACAGAAAAGCTCCTATAGAGGCATTCCGGCACCGCCCTCTCTTGCGGTAGCAGAATGACAGACAGGAGTTGCCAATGATAAGCGAGACAAAGTCCCGGCAGGGCGAGCAGAAGAATAGAGAAAAGACAGCGGATGATAAAAAACGTCCATTTGACTTACAACGCTGCATGCTAGCAGAACTGGTCGGCACCTTTGCCCTCACGTTCGTAGCCTCCGGAGGTGCTGTTATTGCTACAGTAACTCATGGTGCGGTAAGTGACGCAGCTCGTTTCGTTACCCCAGGATTGCTCATTATGGCGATGACCTATGCTTTTGGCAATCTATCCGGCGCGCATTTTAATCCGATCGTGACCCTGGCATTTGCTGTGCGCGGTGACTTTCGCTGGAGCCGCGTGCCCCTTTACTGGTTGGCGCAATTTGTTGGAGCGATACTCGCTGCCCTCTTGCTCCTTGCATTTTTCGGCCCTGTGAAGCACCTTGGCGCTCCGGAGCCGCACTTTGGAATAGTGACTTCGCTTGTATTCGAGATAGTGCTTACTTTTTTCCTGATAACCGTGATCCTGGCTACCGCTACAAATCATAGCCTGGTCGGCCCTACGGCAGCGTTGGCGGTGGGTGGCACAATTGCGCTTGCTGGTCTTTTTGCCGGGCCGATCAGTGGTGCCGCAATGAACCCTGCTCTGTCGCTTGGCCCATACCTCGTAAGCGCTCAATTGAGCAATGCCTGGATTTATGTGGTAGGCCCGGTCGTGGGTGGACTGGTGGCCGTCGGCATTGCCTGGCTCTTACATGGTGAAACAACTCAGGACGAGGTTGAGACTGCCGAAGGTAAATAACGCGAAGCTAATAAAAGAAGCGCGCCAGCTGGCGAACAAAATGAAGAATGGCCGCTCGCGAACGCTCAGCGAAACAACATCAAGGTAAATACAACCAACAATCAAGAAGGCCCCGGTTCTCGGATGGCAAGGAGGAATCTTGATGATGTTTCTCCTACTTAACACCGGTAACCAGGGCCTTCAGCTAAACTTACAGCCCAGGAAAGATTAGCCCATTGGGAAAACTGGCAACTGGAAAGCGGACTTGGTGGATGCAAGTATACCGGCCAGAGCTGTATACCAGGCCACGAGCGCGGTGATGATGCCGAGCCAGCCACCAATATTCACCCAGGTCAAAGCGCCAGTTCCTGCAGTTGGGAGGCCTGAAAGCCAACCGATCGTCAATGCCAGGAATGTCAGGAACAGGAAGAAGAAAACGGCTATAAGGGCAAGGTTGCTTCTCAAGGTGCCTAAGAACATCAATCCGGTGAAGATGGTCCATCCAAGCAGGAAGATACCAACTCCCGCCGAGATGTCCGCCGATGAAGTCGCACCTGTAAGGACAACAAGGCTCTTGCCTCCGAATAATGGCGCGAGAGTAAATGCGACGGCGAGCCAGAACCCTCCGTAGGAGCAGAAGGCTGTCGCGCCGAAGGTATTGTTGTTTCTAAACTCCTGAATACCGGCGACAAGTTGAACAAGACCACCGTAGAAAGCCGCGAGGCCGAGAGCGATTGCCCCTGTGTCAATCGTAGTGCCCTTGAAAAGGAATTGTGCGTTGGTGGCGCTGAGGACAAATGTAGTAAGTGCGAAGGCGCTAAGGCCAAGAGGAGCAGGATTAGCGGCAGCTGGGGCTGCAACTTCAGCTCGTTCTGCATATTGAGCCATTAAAGGTTCCCACCTTTCATTAAAAGACTAGCATACATGTACACACTCACCGGTGCATTTGAGGTAAACACCATGTTTAACCTCTTGCATTTGCTTGTCGCAGGCCGCGGTGCCTGCAAGAGTAGGTAGGATACGAACCATCCATAAGGTTTATGGATGGCTTTGCAATCGCCCGGGGTAGGCGATCAACTTCACACTACCAACGGAGAATAGTGAAGTATGGCCTATGAATTGGGTAAGTTTTCTCCCTCCTTCCTTCGATAGATGTAGTCCGCACAACCATCAATGCTATACTCGCTTGAGGCTTGTGCTTATAAGACATTATAACATACAAACAGCCCGTTTGTAACGAGGCTTGCCAGAGTTTTGTGGCTTGCGACTCAAGTCTTTTGCATGTTACACTCTACTTAGTGACAAACAGTCATTTCAACAGTAGGAGAACTCGATTATGCAAGATATCTATATCATCGATGGAGCCAGAACCCCGTTCGGCGTATTGCAAGGCTCCCTCTCTGATGTCAGCGCTATCGATCTTGCTGTCATCGCTGGCAAAGGAGCCATCGAGCGCAGTACAGTAAATCCCCAACAGATTGATCAAGTAGTGATGGGTAACGTCATTCAGACCAGCAAGGACGCCATCTATTTTGCGCGTCATGTCGCTCTGAAAGCCGGCTTATCGATTGAAACTCCTGCGCTTACCGTGAATCGCTTATGCGGCTCGGGCCTCCAGGCCATCATCAGCGCCGCCCAGATGCTCCAATTGGGCGAGGGCCAGATTGCCCTGGCCGGCGGCGCGGAAAATATGACCCAGGCGCCTCATGTTATTCGTGGAGCGCGCAATGGTTTCAAACTTGGGCAGGCGCCGCAGCTGGAAGACAGTCTGTGGGAGGCCCTCATAGACAGCTATGTCGGCTGCGGCATGGCTATCACAGCCGAAAACCTCGCTGAAAAATATGGCCTGACGCGAGAACAGGTGGACGCCTATGCCTTACGTAGTCAGACTGCCGCTCGTCGCGCTCAACAGAGCGGCTTGCTGGCCGAGGAGATTGTGCCGGTTACCGTCAAAGACCGCAAGGGCAAACCTGTCGAGATCACACAGGACGAGGGCATTCGCGATACCTCGATAGAGGCCCTGGCGAAACTGCCAGCGCGATTCCGCGCTGGCGGTGTTGTTACTCCCGGCAATGCCAGTGGCATCAATGACGCCGGGGCAGCCGTCATTCTGGCAACGGGCGATGCGGTGCAGCAGCATAACCTGAAGCCCATCGCTCGCCTGGTCTCGTGGGGTGTCGTCGGCGTTCCACCCGAAATCATGGGCATTGGTCCTGCCCCGGCCATTCGCCAGGCGCTTAAGCGTGCCGATTTGAGCCTGTCCGACCTGCACCGCGTCGAGGTCAACGAGGCATTCTCCCCGCAATACCTGGCCGTCGAGAAAGAACTTGGCCTGGATCGCGACAAGACCAACGTCAACGGCGGGGCAATCTCCATCGGCCATCCCCTGGCGGCCAGCGGCGCGCGCCTGGTACTGACCCTAATGTACGAACTGCGCCGGCACCATCTCAAATATGGTGCCGCCTCCCTCTGCATCGGCGGCGGACAGGGCATCGCAGCCGTCATTGAAAATGTTGCGTAGAAATAAGCATTGAAAATACGAGCAAAATAGAAATGGATGAGCCGAGGCTCATCCATTTCTATTTTGCTCGTATTTTCAATGGGCTGTCCACCCGCAATCTATCGTCATCGCGCTGCCGGTAATGCCGCTCGCGTCATCTGAGCACAGGTAACCTACAAACTTTGCCACCTCCTCTGGCTCCAGCAGGCGATGGATCGGCACCTCGGCCACCATAATCTTCTCCACTACTTCGGATTCTGGAATGCCGTGCACCTTCGCCTGGGAAGCGATCTGCTTCTCCACCAGCGCGGTTCGCACATAAGAGGGGCAGATCGCATTGCACGTCACGCCATGTGCAGCGCCCTCCAGCGCTGTCACCCGCGTCAAGCCGATCAGGCCATGCTTGGCGGCCACGTATGCCGATTTGAAAGCAGAAGCTCGCAGCCCGTGAACCGAGGAGATATTGATGATGCGTCCCCAAAGCTGCGCGTACATCCCCGGCAAAACTGCCTTGGTCAGCAGGAATGGCGCCGTCAGCATAATATCGATAATCAGACGCCACTTCTCCTCCGGAAATTCAGTAATCGGCGCAACATACTGGATGCCCGCGTTATTGACCAGGATATCCACTTTGCCCTCAGCGGCAGTCGTATCCGCTACCAGTCGCAGGCAATCCTCATCTCTGGACATATCAGCTTTCTGGAAACGCGCCCCCGCCAGTTGAGCTGCCTCGGCGCTTCCATGCTCCACGTCGATATCTGACAGTGTTACTCGAACACCACGCCCTGCCAGGTCGCGCGCAATTGCCAGGCCAATGCCACTGGCCGCACCTGTTACAATTGCCACTTTCCCTTCCAGTGTCGTCATCGCGTTTGCCTCCTTACCTGCTTGTATGATCTCTGATGATTATTTCGTGGGTGCCTCTGCATTCATACTGAGGTTCCGCTTGCTTGCCTGCGTGAGACGTTTCTGCCGCGCCAGTGTCGTCTCAATCATACTCACCACTGCCAGCGCCAGTATGAGATGTAGCAATGGGGCTACCAGGCCATCGATTACTCCGATAAGTTGCAGGTACCCTACCAGCATCGTGCAGAGAGCCAGCAGGACGGTTAGCCGTTGAAGCGTGCGAATATTGCCGCCCGCGGGAACCGGCAAGAATAAGACTGTAATCGAGAGCAGTAACACCAGCACGGCGCAGGTAATGTGTATCGCGACCAGCGTAGTCATCAGGCTAGCCGTTTGCTCATTAATGTTAAATATCCACATGAATAGACCGATAAGCAGCGCCAGTGTCGCGAACAGGCGCAGCGACATTTTCACTCCAGTTGTCAATGTACACCTCAATTTTCATAGTTTGACAGGTATTTCAAATACCACACCGGCATTGTAACCTGTTCCGAAGTTCTTGCCAATAGCATTGGAATACTACACATGCAAAAAACCACTCACCAGCAGCGCTATTACGATAAGCAGCGCCGCCTGCATATCGCCGTTGAAATTGGTTGCCATCAGCTTCAGATATTGCTTCAGATCCCCAGTAGCATCGCGCAAAGCAAATTGTACCGGAATGATCGTCAGTGCGGCAATGATACTATACCATGGCAGCGCCCGTAAAAAAATATCGATCAGCAGCACAATCGCTATCAATAGCAGCAAAAAAGCCCCCACGATGCGCGCCCCATGCTCCCCCAATGCCACAACCGGCGTCACTTTGCCCACCTGCTTATCCGCCCGCCAGTGCAAAAAATGATGGAAGTAGAGTACCACCGTCGTATACAGGCCAATTGGTAAGGAAGCAAGCAGTGCCGTCAGTGTCACCGCGTTAGACTGCGTATAGTATGAGCCGACGACCGGTAAAATGCCGAACGAGATCAGGATATCCAGTTCACCAAGCCCGCGCCCAATATAGGCCAGGCGCAGTGGCGGGGCAACATAGAAAAATGCCAGCAGGAAACCGACCGCGCCAAACGCTAACGTCCAGGGCCGGAAGAAGCTCAACACGATGCCGCAGATCAGGGCAATGGCGAAACAGGAAAACGCCAGGAGGCGATAGGTTCGCAATGAGAGTTTGCCATTGAGCAGAAATGTGGAACCCGTAGCCACCGTCTGTCCCTCCGGCATGATCTCCATCGCCGCCTGGTCCGTTCCCTCGCTGAAGTCAAATACGTCGTTAATGACATTGGCCCCCAGGTGCGCGGCCAGAGCTCCAATAAGGGTTAACGCGAATAATCCCCAATAAAATGGCGAACCCTGCTGCCAGGCCAGAATAGAGCCAATGAATACTGGTGCCAGCATCACCGGCAGCGTACGCGCTCGCGTTACCTGCAAAAAAAGCTGCAATCTATTCATATTGCGTTACTCCCCGCCAGAGGACTCCTCGTCAAAGCTGGCTTCTGTATATACAGGGCCGCCTGTCAGGTCAGTGATACGCAGCCAGTTTACCTGTAGTTCTACCGCGGCAGTTGGAACCATCGCAATAAAGCCTGCTGCCGTCGCCGATTTTTTCCCCAGGTTTTCGCGCACAGCAGCAACAGCGCTCTCATCGGTCAGAATGTGGGCCTGAGCCGTCGCTTCAAGCCAGATCGTCGGTTCGCTGGGACCAATAAAGAGACCCACGCGCGGGTTTTCGCGCAGGTTCGCCAGCTTGCGCGATGATGTAATGAAAGTCCCATATAGTTTCAAACTGCTATCGCTGGCAGCATCTTCAACGAAAAATACGCGGGTAACGTAGGGTTGGTCATCATGTACTGTGGCAATCGCCATCGTGTCATATTGTGCGAGAAACGCGGAAATCTTCGCGCCAGTCATATCATCCATAGCTATTTCTCCTTTGGGGCTCTACACACTTGCCCGCTTCTAAAAAGCTCCTCTATGCATATCATAGTGCCTGTGTTCCAATAGCTCCCTGTTCCCACGTGTGCCACCATTCCCGCAATGAGTAACAGAGATGCTCATCATTTAAACGAATAGCGCAAATCCCATCCAATTCCACCCTATTTTTCGATGGTATGCGTACAAAAGACACCCGCCAGTGCGCAAATCCCGTATCCTGAGTCACACCCAGGATTTCCGAATGGAAGGTGATCTGTTCCTGCGCTCGTGTCTCACCAGTCCAATAGCGATAAATGGCCGTTCGACCATGTATCGGCTCCTCAAATGGATTTTCATGATAGACAGCATCCTCTGTAAAAAGTGCCGCTGCCGCACGTGGGTCGCGATTCTCCCAGGCGCGTCCTAACGCCTCGAACCAGGTTTTGAATGATTCGTAATCCATCTGTTTCTTTCTCCTCTCTTAAGGCCGGACAGTCTATCCCCATTATAACTTGCGTCCTGATCAATCATACCAGGCAGAGGGTCAGTTCCAAACTGTACTCCGGGACAGCATTACTCGTTAACGCGCTTGACTTCATTTGACGATAGGTGTACGATAGCCCCAGTTAGTAACTATCGTTACTGGCTATTTTCATTGTGTCAGGGGAAAAATCCATGTTGGAACGTGAACCTATCCGTTGGCTGCAACTAACATATAAAGTACCGAGTGAACCATCGCAAAAGCGTGTCTGGGTCTGGCGGCGTTTGCAGAATCTGGGCGCTTTTGCGCTTCAAAATTCGGTCTATCTACTCCCATATTCGGAAGAGGTAGAGAAGCAATTTCGCCAGTTGGCGCACGAAATTCATGAGATGGGCGGCGAAGCGAGCATTTTTTCGGTCATGGCACTCGATGCTGCCGATGAACGCCGCATCCTCGAGGTAATTGTCGAAGCTCGAAACAACGAATACAATACGGTCATCAAAGTTTGTGGGCGTTTCCTCGCCAAAGCCAGGGCCGTAATCGAAAAGCAAAACTGGAATGAACAGGTGCATGCTGAATTTGCCGAGGTGCTGGAAAAGGTGCATGTCCTGTTCCGTACCGCCAAACGTCATGATATGCTCGGCTCCCTGACTGCCTCAAAACGCGCCGCCGCTGCCGAGTCGCTTGCAGTATGCGAACAGCTTTTCCGCGTACTGCTCGATCAGGAATATACGCGCGCCCGCCGCTTACTGGAAATGCACAGCGATCTCCTGCCGGCCATAAGTGAGCCGGAGATGCAATCCTCGAACGCCGATACCTCTATGGTCGCCGGGCAGGTGGAGCAGGTGCACTCGGGTGGAAATGAGAGCGAACCACCCGAGCTGCCGGTGTGAATGCGAACCGGAGTGATTTGTGACATAGCATACAGAGTGCGCAATTGTGATATAATTCATAAAACACATGCAACCAAACCCTTACTCCCTACGTATATGTAATTGAAAGCAGGAGTAATCAATACCAGAACGCTTTCATCATACATCTGGTTCTCTTTCATACAAGGGAAAAGGTAATGCAGAATCAACGATATGTTCGACAATCCAGCGGTGCTAAAGCTATAGCTATTGATAATCGCCAGTTTCTTCTGAAAATTCGCCTCCTTCAACTACTGGCCGTGCTTGCCTCTGCCGCAACCGCGTTGGGCTTGCACCTGATTTTTGCCCACTAGTCATAAGGCGGCAGTTACAATAAAAAGAGGGCACTCCTGATTTATTGGAGTGTCCTCTTCATTTTCTTGATTCCCACACTCGCTAAAAATCGCATTACTGGTCCCTTGCGCTTATGTCCGGAAATGGGTACAATCGATAGTATCCAGACCATCCATAATGAAACGGGGTTATTTTTTCTTATGCATAAGCCCTCGGTAGGCTCTGGCAGGACAATTGAGGCGCACCCTGTGCGCGATAATGCTCCGCGCCAGATGATTGTTACTACAAGTGTTGTTATTTTTGCCATTCGTGATTGGTCGTTATGGGTCTTATTGCGTGATAGCCCGTGGGGACCTCCCATGCGGCTGGTAGCCGGCACAGAATCGGTCAGCGACGCGGTGGATCGCACGCTGGATGCTCTGCTCGTCTGGCCCGAACAGGCTACACTCCTGCAACTCAAAGCAGGCTGGCAGGAGCAACAGATCTACATCTGGAAAAGCTCGGACCAGGGTTCCTCAGTTTCCCTTATTCACAGTCTCTTGCTACGCGCCAATCGCGATGAACTGTGCCCCAATCTGCATCAACACCCTGTCCCCAGCTTACGCGTAAGCTGGAAATCGGTAGCGGATATCGAATCTGGCCGGCATATCCTTGATCCCGAAGTGCAGCCTGTGCTTGAAGCAGCACTCCATTCTTTACGTTCGCAAGTGCAGCGCGACCCCGAAATTGTGCTGCGTTATCTCGCGGATATGGCAGCGATGGGCGCCTCTAATACTGGCCCTGAATGGTGGAAACAGGATACATCTACACGCAGCGGTAAGGAAACGCGCCCTTTTTCCACGCTGAAGGAGCCGGCAACCGGAGATGGCACCCTGACGCTTGCTGAGGCCACACTGCTCTACAAGGCCTTTTTCGCCCCAGATGAACAGATCGACCTCTCGAACCTGCGGCGGCGCTTCCTCGCCACTAACCGCCTTAAAGCTTTGGATGAAGAACGCCCCGTTCGCGGCAAAGAACTGGATTGGCGTCGTGTCAGTCGCGCCTACCGCTATCTCAATTCGCAGAAATCTAGCCATGCGTTGAGGTAATTTCCCGGTTCTCCGTCCTGGAGGGCCGGGAGTAGAGACCAGATTGATCGCCACCCTGTCTGGGAACAGCTAGTAGGGGTGAGGCAGCCCCCCCATTTTCCCTGAAGGACGCAGAACTAGCGGGCAAAAACCTTGTCCTGGAAGCCACATTCTGATACAGTAAGCATATAAATTTGCAAAGAGATAATACTTACTAACTATCCCCAAAAGGAGCAAATACATGGCAAAGGTGACAACCGGCACCGGCGATACAGGCTATACCGGTCTGCTTGGCGAGCAGCGCGTGCCCAAATACGACCCGCGTCCTGATACCTTCGGCACCGTCGATGAAGCCACCTCCGCCCTCGGCCTGGCACGCGCTATGGCCCAGGACCCCAAAGTCAAACAAATCATTTATCAGGTACAACAGGAACTCTACCTGTTGATGGGCGAACTGGCAACTCCGCCCGAAAACTACGAAAAAATGGGCCTGAAAATGACTATTGACCATGTCAAACGGCTGGAGCAGGTGGAAGAGCAACTCAAGCAGGAAGTAGAAATCCCCAACAAATTTATCATCCCCGGCGATACCCTCGATGGTGCCGCGCTCGATTTCGCTCGCACCATCATTCGGCGAGCCGAGCGTATGGCCGTCAAGCTGCTGCACGAGGGCATCATCCAGAATGGCGAGGTTGTACGCTATCTCAACCGCCTTTCAGACCTCGTCTTTATTCTTGCCCGCTCTATCGAGGTGAAATCCTCCTTAGCAGAATTGCCCGAATAGGCCATCCGCCAGGCAAAAAGACAAAAGTCCTACCCATCATTTTTGCCTTGACTTATTAGAACATTTATACTATACTGTCTGTGGATGCCCTCAAATGATTGCGACCCATTTAGTTCGAAATTAGCCCGCTATAAGGAGGTTTTCACATGGCACATCCCTTCGTTCACATCGAGATTCCCGCTGAAGATGCCCGCGCGGCAGGAAAATTTTACGCAGATGTTTTTGGCTGGAGTGTCGAAACTGATCCAAACTTCGACTATACCATGTTCCAGGCCGAGGGTGGTCCCGGTGGCGGTTTTGTCAATGTACATCAATCCACCGATGGCGGTATGGTTCAGTACAAGGTTGATAGCCCGCTGCTCTATATTGGCACTGCTGATATCGATGCTTCGCTTGCTCAAGTAGAGGCGCATGGGGGCAAAACCGTACTGCCCAAAACCCAAATTCCCGGCATTGGCTGGTTCGCCCTTTTTACCGACCCATCGGGAAATCATATGGCGCTATTCACGAATCTGCCACGCGCATAATCCAATTCAGACTCCAAATCCTTAAAAGATAGGGTGAATCGAATATTCACCCTATCTGAACCAGTATTCCGCAAGGCTGAATCCCCAAAAACTCGTAACCTTCCCGTCTATCATTTAAACAAGGCCATTCAGGTGGATATAATAGGGTAATGATTTACTCTACCTCATGCGTTTTAATCACGATATCTCGTCGAATAGGCTCGATCAGCGGACGGAATAGATTATGGAACGCCAGTCTATACAAACGACTGTCGAATATAAACGCCTAATCATCGATGGCGATGCATGGCGACACTGGGGCCCATATCTCAGCGAACGCGCCTGGGGTAGTGTGCGCGAAGACTACAGCCCCGATGGCCGTGCCTGGGACTATTTTTCGCATGATATGGCTCGCTCGCGGGCTTATCGCTGGAACGAGGATGGCCTGGGTGGCATCAGCGACGACAAGGGGCGCATGTGCTTTGCCCTCGCGCTCTGGAATGGCCATGACCCCATTCTTAAAGAGCGCCTATTTGGCCTGACCGGCACGCAGGGCAATCATGGTGAAGATGTCAAAGAATGCTACTTCTACCTCGATAGCACTCCCACCCATAGCTACATGCGCATGCTCTACAAATATCCGCAGGCCGCATTTCCCTACCAACAACTCATCGAAGAAAATGCCCGTCGCGGCAGGCACGACCCCGAATTTGAGTTGCTGGATACAGGTATTTTCGACGACAATAGCTATTTCGACATCTTCGTAGAGTATGCCAAAGCTGCCCCCGAAGATATTCTGATACGCATTCGCGCTATCAATCGCGCCAATCAACCGGCGCTATTGCACGTGCTGCCCACCCTCTGGTTTCGCAACACCTGGTCATGGGAGACAGATTCCAGCCGGCCTCTTTTGAGGCAAGGAAATTCAAACCCAACTGCGCACCTGAACCATTCCCATGCTTTCATGATAATCGAGGCTGAGCATCCTATTCTGGGCAATTATACGCTTGCTTGTGAGAATGCTGACGACCAGCTTTTCACTCATAATGATACCAATCACGAACGCCTCTTCGGCGTGCCAAACCCCTCGCCCTATGTCAAAGATGCCCTCCACGAATACCTTATCCATGGTCGTCATGAAGCCGTCAATCCTGCCCGTACAGGCACGAAAGCCGCCGCGCTCTACACCCGAACGATAGCCGCCAGAGCAACAATGATCCTGCGCCTACGCTTGACAAGAGTACCGGACGAGCAATTTGTTACTATAAGCCCGACTTTCGCGGACTTCGACGAAATCTTTGATACAAGGCAGCAAGAAGCCAACGAATATTATGCCGCTCTTCAACCATCAAGCCTGGATGAGGATCAGCGATGCGTGCAGCGACAGGCACTCGTGGGTATGCTGTGGAGCAAGCAATTCTATCACTACATCGTTGATACCTGGTTGAAAGGCGACCCGGCCCAACCTGCGCCTCCCTCTCAAAGACGTTATGGCCGCAACGCGGAATGGCGCCACCTCTATAACGAGCGCGTAATGTCCATGCCCGATAAGTGGGAATATCCCTGGTATGCCTCCTGGGACCTGGCATTTCACTGCATCCCGCTTGCCCTCGTCGATAGCGAATTTGCCAAGAGCCAGCTCTACCTGCTGATGCGCGAGTGGTACATGCACCCCAATGGGCAGCTTCCGGCCTACGAATGGGCGTTTGGCGATGTCAATCCGCCCGTGATCGCCTGGGCCGCCTGGCGCGTCTACAAAATCGACCAGGAGCAGACCGGCCAAGCCGACCGTGCCTTTCTGGAGGGCATGTTCCACAAACTACTACTCAACTTTACGTGGTGGGTTAACCGTAAAGACTCTGAGGGCAAGAATGTCTTCCAGGGCGGCTTCCTTGGACTGGACAACATAGGAGTCTTTGATCGCAGCGCGCCCCTGCCGACGGGCGGCTATATCGAGCAGAGCGATGGCACCAGCTGGATGGGCATGTTCTGCCTCAATATGATGACCATTGCCCTGGAACTCGCGCTCAATAATCCCGTCTATGAAGATATCGCGCTCAAATTTTTCGAGCATTTCCTGGCCATCGCCGCCGCCATGAACAATATCGCCGATGAGGGCATTAAGCTATGGGATAGGGAAGATGAGTTCTTCTATGACGTATTGCACCTGCCCGACGACTCCCACCTGCCCATCAAGATTCGCTCGCTGGTTGGCCTTATCCCTCTCTGCGCGGTCGAAACGCTGGAGCCGGAACTGCTCGATGCCCTGCCCAGATTCAGAGGTCACCTGACCTGGTTTCTAAAATATCGTCCCGACCTCACGCGTCTCGTATCGCACTGGCAGCAACCAGACGCGGGCGAGCGCCGTCTGCTGGCCCTTGTGCGCGGCCACCGCATGAAATCCCTGCTCAAACGCATGCTCGCCCCGGACGAATTTCTAAGCGACTATGGTATTCGCTCGCTCAGCAAGTTTCACGCCGCCAACCCCTACGTCCTCTCTGTCGATGGAATCCCTTATACCGTGCAATACGAACCCGCCGAGTCCCGTTCTGGTTTATTTGGCGGCAATTCTAACTGGCGCGGCCCCATCTGGTTTCCCGTCAACTACCTGCTCATCGAATCCCTGCAAAAGTTCTACCACTACTATGGCGATGATTTTAAGGTTGAATGCCCGACCGGTTCGGGCCGCTATCTCACCTTAAAGGAAGTCGCGGACGAGCTTTCGCAGCGCCTCATACGCCTCTTCCTCCGCGATTCATCCGGTCGCCGTCCCTTTAACAGTGGCAATGAGATTATGCAGCGCGACCCGCGCTGGCGCGATTATCTGCTATTCCACGAATACTTTCACGGTGAGGAGGGCACCGGCCTCGGCGCCAGCCATCAAACCGGCTGGACGGGCCTCGTAGCCATGCTGATCCAGCAGCAGCATACCCTTAGAGAAAATGACCCCATGGGTATCTCATCTGCTGAGGGCAGGAAGACAGCCCGCCTGAGGCATGAGATAACCGAGCGGAGTTAAATTTGTGTTGTCTATCTTCCCAAAATCGTCGTTGCCTGCGATGATAGTAACCCCCCACTCCCATGCGCCACCGCCAGCTTCGCTCCCTCCACCTGCCGCGGCCCGCACTGCCCGCGTAACTGGCGCGTCGCCTCGATAATCAGAAAAATGCCTCGCATCCCGGGATGATTAGAGGAAAGACCGCCGCCATCCGTATTGATCGGCAGTTGCCCGCCCAGAGCAATGCGTCCATCCTGCACAAATGCGCCCCCTTCGCCTTTCTTGCAGAAGCCCAGGTCCTCAAGCAGCAACAGGACGGTAATGGTGAACGAATCATAAATCATCGCCATATCTATATCGCCGGGTGTAACCCCTGCCTCACCAAAAGCGCGCGGCCCGGTCATTGCAGCAGCGGTTACGGTCAAATCGGGCATCTGCGAAATGTGTGCGTGCGTATGGCTCTCGCTGCTGCCCAGCACGAAGACTGGCGCCTGCTTCAGGTCGCGAGCGCGTTCCTCCGTTGTCACCAGCACGGCCCCACCTCCATCGCTGACCACGCAGCAATCGAGCAGGTGCAGTGGGTCGGCAATCATACGCGAATTCAGCACATCCTGCGCTGTGATCGGCTCGCGGTACATAGCCAAAGGATTAAGCGCGGCATGCCTGCGCGTCACGACGGCGATTTCGGCCAGTTGCTCTGAGGTCGTGCCATACTGGTACATGTGCCTGCGTGCCGCCATCGCATATGCTCCCACCAGCGTATTGCCATAAGGCGCTTCGTAGGTCGCTTCGGGAATAGTCGCCGGACGCCCACCCGTTCCAATCATGCGGCCGCGGCTGGATAGCTGGTTGCTGGCATAGGTAATCAACGCTACCTCGCACTTGCCCGTCCGTATCGCTGCCACCGCGTGATTGAGGTGCGCCTCGAAGGAAGAGCCTCCAATAGTGGTAGTATCGCTGTAGCGCGGAAATATCTGCAGGTATTCGCACAGCATCACAGTCGGCATGCCCAACGAATGCGAACTGCAAAAAATGCCATCGATATCATCCTTACGCAGCCCGCACTCTTCCAGCGCCCGCCACGTGGCCTGCGCATGCATCTCCATCTCCGTCAAATAAGGCACGCGCCCATAGTCAGACTCGGCAACTCCAACAATGGCAATGCGCCCGTTGTATGAAGGCATTAGTGGATACTCCTCTCGAATCCCGTAAACTGACATCCACTCATAACTCGGGGTGCAGGGGTTTCACCCCTGCCGGGGTGCGGGGTGTCCCCGCTTGCTTCCCCTCCCGTCCTGACGGGCCGTAGGCCCGCTGCAAGAATTATGAGTGGATGGCAGCCAGAACCGTCCCGTCGGGGCGGCGCAGCACGAATTGACAAACCATATAATATTTACGCCCAGAGGAAGAAATCTCGGTAAAAGTCTTCCATATTTCTGCGATCTGATCCCAGCGAATGGCGTCCACTCCGCTCTCTTTAATGCTGAGCAAGCCATCTGTACAGAGGTATACGCCTGCACCTCGATTGCGTCGCGCTCTGCGCACGAGCGATCTCCCGTAATTGAGAAAGAAGGCCAATCCTGTCAGTACCAGAGGAATTGCGGCAAACAGTAGGGCAATGAGACCGCTAGAGATGAGAACCAGGAGTAAAAGCAAACCAACGAGGATACAAATGATGCCTGATATGATGCATACAATACCCAGGACCATCTTTGAGCCAGTATTGTTTTTATATTCCTTTATCAATGTGCCAAGCCGGTACGCGTTAACTTGCTGGTATACATCGAAAGGAAGATTTTGCTGCTGCATGGTTTGCAACTGCCCCCTGCTGCGTTTCCTGTTGCATGTGTACCTCCTTCTCAACCATGAGAAAGTCTGAAAATCAAATCTGTTTCTAGTATGCCTGACAGGAGAATCTGCTACAATATCAAGGGTTATCAAATTCGGCCTTGCCACATATCAAGCGCATATCAAAGGCGCAATAGGTGCTCTTGAGTTGAAAGCTGTCTCCCGAAACTAAACATAATATTTTTAATTTAGTTACTACGTTTGCTTATATTTAGAGACGCCGCTTGCTTAATAATATTGAATTGACATAATTTATTCTATCTTTTATATTGATCATCTTATAAATAGAACATTTTTCCCTTGACTTTCGCAATAAAGATGTTTATGCTTTGTCTTGGTAAGGGGAGAATAAACGCTACATCAGGGCTCTTCCTTACTCCAACGCTTCCCAGGATGGATAGGATAGCTTATACATTCTTGAGATGGAGAATCTTTCTCTCGTTGGTTCTAAGTACGTGAAACACAATCAAAAGGAGATAATTATGACCACAACGTACCGTGATGAAACCCAACAACAACAACAGCAGAAAGCTCCTTTCGAGGGCGGCCCAAATCCACTGCTGCTAGCTGCTCTGCTGGGCCGCCGTCATGAAGAGGAACGAGTCGGATCCATTACTCCCGTGGTGCTAGCTACCCTGCTGGGCCATCGTCGCCAGGAGGAACAAGTCGGATCCATTGCTCCGATTCTCTTCACACTGCTGAATCGCCGCCAGCAAGAAGACCAGGTCGGCACCATTGCTCCGATTCTCTTCATGATGGCAATGCGCCAGCAGACAGAGGAACGAGTCGGATCCATTGCTCCCGTGGTGCTAGCCACCCTGCTGGGCCATCGTCACCAGGAGGAACAAGTCGGATCCATTGCTCCGATTCTCTTCATGCTGCTGAATCGCCGCCAGCAAGAAGACCAGGTCAGCACTATTGTCCCGCTTCTCTTCATGATGGCAACGAAGTATCGCCAGCCGGTCGAAGAGGGGATAGACCCGATCTTCCTGGCCTCCGTGCTCAGTGGTCAGAACGGGAAGTAGCAAGTCTAACAGAGGAGCGCGCAGTGGCTTTGTCTCCTGTGAAGTTCGCCAGGCATTCAACCACTCCGTAGCGCTCAAGAGTTATCCAGGTTTGCCATACAGCAGCGTGTGGAACCTGGATAGCCCTCTACAACGCAACTTATTGATTCTACGCCTTTGAGCAAAGAGGAGAATGAAAGGAATGATCCCATGACGACCAATACTGGACAACCGGCAAACCAGGATACGGCATACGACACACTCCTACGAGAGCTGATGGGAGGCGGTTGGAACTTGAAAGCGGAACCGCGTTCGGAACAAGTCATGACACGCAATCTGACTGAAATACTGATGAAAGAGCTGGCAAAAAGCTTTTCGCAAGCATCACCGTATGAACAAGCTGTCCTTGTTGCAGCGCTGGCTCCCTCGCTCGCAGAAGCGCTGGCTCCCCAACTGGCAGAAGCACTCACGCCCGCGCTGGCAAAGGCTTTGACTGATTTAGCCGCTCAAAACAAAACCAACGAGGAATCAAGTTCCGGAGAGGATTCCTATCAGCAGGGATGAAAATAATCGGATAAGGCTAGCTGATAAATCTGGTAGCATCCTTTCTCACCTGGTTTCTGAAAAAGCAGTCATCGGCCATAAATGGCAGCGTTTTTCTTATTCGTTGAAAGATGGCTGCTTTCTTCTTTCATATACAATTATACATTGTTATCGCGGCGCTTCATTTAGCTACTTGCGCTCTGACCAGCGTCCAGAAAGTTCTTTGTATCAGGTGTTGGTTTCAAATCCAGTCACCCTGTGGATGAGGGGTAAGGCCACGTAGAAAGTTGTGCCTTGCCCTTCTTTGGACTCGAACCAGATGCGCCCATGATGGCGTGCGATGAGTTCCTGACAGAGATGGAGGCCCAGCCCTGTCCCCCCGATCGCGTAGGTTTCGGCATTGCTCGCGCGCGCAAATTGACCAAAGATGCGAACCTGGTCCTTTTCAGGAATGCCTATCCCCCTATCATGGATGCTCACGCGAGCTTCGTGTGCGTCAACTGCTTTAGAGAGTGTGATTTCAATCAACCCGCCTTCCGGACTATACTTGATAGCATTGCTGAGCAGGTTAGAGAGTACCTGCTTGATGCGTGGTAGATCAGCATTCACTATAAGTGCAGCTGGCGCCGCTACCATAGTAAGCACATGAGAACTGGTTGTCATCTGCATCTGCTGTACTGTTTGCTGCACCAGCGCCACCAGATCTACCGGCTCAAAGTGCATCCGTATTCCTGTGCCCTGCAGGCGCGTCACATCGAGCAATTCTTCAGTCAATTCTATCAACTGCGTCGTAGACTGATCAATGCTTTGGAGCGCTTCCGTCTGCTTGCTGAAGAGTTCAGGCCTCTTACTACGTTTGTTTTGCCGGAGCAACATCTGTACATATCCTTTCAGAACAGCCAGCGGGTGGCGTAGTTCGTGCGCGGCCGTTCCGATGAACTTATCTTTCAACTGTTCGGCCTCTTTCAGGATAGTGACATCCTGATAGTTGACGAGCACTACATATGACGGTCCTTCCGGTAGACCCCCCCCTCGCGGTTGAAAGAGAGTGAGATTGAGGCAACCGGCGTCAAGCGGAACCGCATTGACCAGTACCGAAAGGCTCGTTCTGCCGGGTTGGCGGATAATGAACTGCGACTGTCGTACCGTCTCGCCGTAGCGCACTGCTCTCACGGTCGCAAGCTGCTCAAAAGCCAGCGGCTGTTCATGCACGTCGAGCAGGCTGACGCCATTCTGTGCCAGAAACTCGTCCATCGGTTGGCCTGGCGGCCAGGTGACACCCCAGATGGCACTCGTAGCGCGGTTGGCCAGCACCAGCCGGACATCATGTCCGCTGACCAGGAAAACGCCACTGGGAAGCTCGTCCAGAATCAATTGGAGGGTAGCCAGGCGATCTTCCATCTCAGCACGCGCCTGGCGCTCGACTTCACGCATGTGCCACTCCGTCACATCTTGCCATAGCACCACAGCACCCAATTCGCCGCTCGATGGCGGGATTGTTCCTGCATCAAGGGACGGTAGACCGGTAGGAGACACTGAAAGTGGGAGTAGTGAGGCAGACACTGCGTATTCTCTCACTCTGCCGTACTCATCCTCCAGGCGTACCGGGATATCCTTCACTACTTTCTGCCGCAAAGCGCGTTGTGCCGGTGCGTAGAGAAGAGCTTCGATGGTCTGCTTTCCTCCAGATGTACTTTCGAGTTGCTCGCGCACCAGGCGTGCCGCCGCATTTTCATACAAAATACCGCGCTGCGGGTCAACGAGTGCGATTCCATCACTTAGACCGGCAAAGATCCGTTCTACTAATGCATCACGCCTTTGCGCAATCCGAGAGAGCCGGGCATGTTCCAGCGCCATGGCAGCCTGGGTAGCCAGGCTCATAAGCAGGGCTTTATCCTCAAGGGTAAAGTGCCCAGGTTCCTTATGTCCCACGAGCAGTCCACCACGTACTGCTCCCTGGCTAGTAAGTAAGGGCACTGCCAGAAAACTCCGCAACAGGGAATGTTCTGGCAGGACACCTGGCGAACGCCAGTCCTCCAGCGCTGCATTTCTGAAAGCAAAGGCCGCCAGTGGCCTGGTAGTATCGTCAATATCAGATGGCGTTCCAGGAGGAACGGGGGTGAGTACGTCAGCTACCAGGACCGGAACACCCTGGCGAAAGAGAGTGGCAAGCATTCCTTCTCGCGACAATAATATGTGGCGCAAGAGCATTTCTTGCTCAACAGTAATCCCTGCCATGGTAACTAAATGAAAGAGATTCCTCTCTGAGGACCCCCTTTTCTGGCTCTCCTCATTCAAAGGTCGGAGGCTCAATGCAGCAAAAGTGGCTCCGGCCAGGTCACGAGCCGTCTGGGCAATAAAATGCATGAGATGAGTTTCATCTAATGCGGTTAGCAGCCCAACTCCCAGCTTACTTAAGGTGGCGATCTTTTCAGCGGTCGATAGCTTTTGACGAGCTTTCACGCCTATCATCGTACAGTCTTCTCCTCGCCCTTCATCTCTCGAGGAATGCTTTAATCGGCAAAGTTACTTCCAGGTTGGTTGGTCAGCAATTTCCTCTCTTGTATGGTTTGCCGTTGCATGACTCGCATCCTCCCCAGAAAGATCATCTCCTCTACCTCCGGTAGTATAAGGAGAAGGTGTCATGAAAGCGTCATGAGCCCCGTCATGAAGAATGGTCTCAAAAAGTAGAGAACATCTGCGATCATCTGCGAACTATTCAGCTCAGGTCTCCGCTTGGCGCCTTACAAGGTGTGGTAAAATATGCCTGCCGCTATATGTAGCAACGCTGGCAATTTGCCGCGAAAAACGACGATCGTGTTGAACAACAAATACTCTGGCATGCGCGCGATGATTCTGCTATAGTAATTACTAGAGGCACCACGAAATTATCTTCTAAAGAATTCGGTGCAGAGAGTCCATGTGCGGAAAACAAACTTGAAAGGAAACTCCGATGTATAAAAAGGTCCTCGTAGGCTTCGTTCTATTGGGTCTGCTGACCATGCTGTTGGCCGCGTGTTCGATCAGGGAAGAAACGACCACTACCGGCCCGGTGGTTCATATGGGTGGATCTAATTTCCTCGTCCCTTCGATCACTATCAAGAAAGGGGATACGCTGACTTTGATTGACGATGCACCTGTGCCACATGAGATTTACAATGGCAGCTGGGTCAGCAACAGCAACGCGGTCAAAAAGGTAGAACCTGGCGCTCCCGTTGCGAATGACATTAAGTTCGCCGGCAACGATAGCGCGCCACTTGGCACTTTCAATACGGCCGGCACGTTCCATTACTACTGCTCTATTCACCCGGGTATGAATCTGACCGTGATAGTACAGTAAGTAAGAACGAACGAAGTGACCTTGAACAACAAGGCAAGGGAGAAACGGCCCGGTGGATGGTATGCCTATCCACCGGGCCGTTTCTCCCTTGCCTTGTTAGCCAACTCAGAGCTTCACAAACAGTCATTTCCTTCCCCAAACCGCGTTTATTTCCAACAGTATGTGCCCATAATAGGCAACCACGGATAGTACTTTTATGGTAAAAATCGCGCGTTATGCAGTATTTAAGCTCGCTCGTGCTATACTGATTCACGAAAATGATAAACAGATAGATAAAGGTGGTTCTCATCCAATGTGGTCGCAACACTGGAAACAATGGCAAAAAAATACTTCTGTCTCTTCTCTGATAAAATGTGGGGCGGTCGCCCTCTTCTTCTTACTGAGCATCCTCGTGGTCTCTTGCGGGAATAGCAGCGCGCAGTTCTCTCCTACGAACCCGGTCGTCACGGTCACCGTCAATTTAGGGGTGGTCAATGGCTCGCCAACGCCGGCATTCCCCGATTACGCCTGTGGAGGCTGGGCGACCAATACTTCACCTCCGTACAGTCCATCCACTACAGTGGACGTCTATGCCAAATTTACGCATACGGTTGATGGTAACCCCGTTGGGGTCGCGGGTGCTAGTGGCACTGCTATAGTGCTATGGCCCGATGGCAGTACTACCACATTAAGCGCCACTACCGGCAGTGATGGTTTGGCAGTCTTTCCCGTAGCCTTGAAACCTATTGCCCTCAACAAAATAGTGCTAGTTCAAATTTCATTCCAAAAGCCGGGGGTCCCATCCTGTACCATCCCGCAAGCAGCCTATTTCACAGCGATTCTTGCCTCGCCAACGGCTACGGCAACGCCATCGTCAACGGTGTCGCCATCGCCGACGGTCCCAACAGGTGGCACACCGACAGCGACGCCGACAGGCTCACCTTCGCCCGGACCAAAACCAACCAAAACACCCAAACCACATTGAACTTTTGAGATTTTGACCTCGAACGGCGGCCTATGCTATAGTAACAGCATATGGCCGCCGTTCTCTTTAATACATTTGAAATAAGAGCTTGCATCGTGACGAATGGAGAAAGTTCCGCATGGCAATCGAACAACAGCCCTCAAATACTTCGCACATCGCTTCCAGTATCCAGGATGGGGAGCAGCAGAATCAGGAGATTACCTCTAATAATGTTCTCGTGGCCTATAACGCTACTACGGGCAAAGTGATTGCCGAGCTTCCAGTTGCCAGCGAGGCTGCCGTAAGGGAGGCTGTCGCGAAGGCACGTACCGCTCAGCCTGTCTGGAGCGCGCTCACATTTAAGCAGCGGGGCGCCTATTTGATACGATTTCGTGACGCCATGCTGAAACGCACGGACGAAATCGCCAGCCTGATCTCGCAGGAGGTAGGCAAACCACGCATCGAAGCAATGTTGAACGAGATCATGGCGGCTGCAGATTTCATTAACTATTATGTCAAGCACGCAGAGAAAATGCTGGCAGATGAACAGGTTTCGCTGCACCTGTTGAAGCATCGCAAGAGCTACATCCACTATGCTCCCCTGGGAGTCATCGGCATCATTTCGCCCTGGAACTTCCCATTCGTGCTCGGCCTCTCTGAGGTCGCCACTGCGCTCATTGCGGGCAATGCTGTCATCCTCAAACCCTCGGAACTGACCCCACAATGCGGCCAGGTCATCGCCGACTTATTTTCTGCCGTCGATCTGCCACAGTATGTTTTCCAGGTTATCCACGGAGATGGCAAAACTGGTGCAGCACTGGTGAAAAGTGGAGTCGACAAAATTTGCTTCACGGGAGGCAGCGCGACGGCTCGCCATATCATGCGCGCCGCCGCTGATAACCTGACGCCGGTGGTCTTCGAGTTGGGCGGCAAGGACCCTATGATCGTCTGCGCAGACGCAGATATCGAGCGAGCGGCGCAGGCCGCGGTCTGGGGGGCATTCGCCAACTGCGGCCAGGTTTGCGCATCCGTTGAGCGTGTCTACGTCCACAAAAGTATAGCCGATGCTTTCATTAGCCGCACAATCGAACTGACACGGAAGCTGCGTGTCGGCAATGCTGCTGGCGGCGAAGATGTCGACGTTGGCTCCATGGTACATGAACGCCAGGTTCAGGTGATCGAACGCCAGGTTCAGGACGCGGCCAGTAAAGGGGCCCGAATCCTGCTGGGTGGACGCAGGCCTGAGAATCTCACAGGTCCATTTTACGAACCAACCATTCTTACAGATGTCAATGCTGATATGGAAGTAATGCGCAATGAAACCTTTGGCCCGCTCCTGCCCATCACGGTGGTTGAGGACGATGAAGAAGCCATCCGCCTGGCAAATGATAGCAACTACGGTCTGGACGCCTATGTCTTCAGTAAGGACAGTAAACACGCGGATAGCATTGCCAGGCGCCTGGAGGCAGGCACTGTGATGATCAACGATGTGATCGCGGCCTATTCAGCGCCGGAGGTCCCCTGGGGGGGCGTGAAACAATCGGGCATCGGGCGCGTACACGGCGGAGCCATGGGCTTGAAAGAGTTCTGCCAGGTACGCCACATCATGGGTGAGCGCATCCGGCTGCCGCTGAAACGCGAACTCTGGTGGTTCCCCTATCGTCAATGGCAGGTACCTCTCTATAAGCAAGTAATCAAATTGCTCTTTGGAAGAGGCGGCGGGAAAAGAAATAAGTAACAATTAGAGCATACGATATACGTGTGTTGCAGTCCAATTTATCCAGGAAAAAGCCTTGCAAAATTCCAATTATCTATGCATAATTGGAGCAGGGAGATTTTTTACCGTAGATGCAAGTTGCGCATGTCTCGCGTGTATATGCTGCTACCTATTGTCAGATAACCATGCAAGGGAGCCGATGATGTTATCGCCGGAAGATACTACCGATACTACAACAGGGCCGTATGATCGATCAGCGCGTATTGCTGCACGCCGGGAAATCATCAACGAGAAACGCCAGAGGCAGACGGACATCCTGCCGCGCATCAATAGCGAGACGCCACCGGCAGGAAAACTGGCCGCACGTCAACTGGCCCACCTGCGTGAGGAGAACAAGCGCCTGCGCTGGGACCTTGAAGATATGGAGCGCCTGCTCGCTGAGTATAAGCAAGCTATAAAACAGTTAGAGCGGGAAAACGCTTCCATTCGCAATACGCAGCAGGTAGAGATCGAACAATACCAGGAACAGCTGCGCGATATGATGGAAGAGCAAAAACAGTTGCAGGAAATCAACGTGAACCTGGAGCGCCGCTACCAGGAGCTTTACCACTCTTTCCATCAAAAAGTTGAAGAGGAAGCTCAGTCGCTGGTATCAGAGGCCGCCAGGACACTGGTACTCTCTCCCGATCACACTCCACCAATATTACATGACGTAGTGAAGACGCTGGAATTGCAAGTCAAACAGATCGAGGACCAGCACGTGGCTGAGGTCTTGAGGCTCATGCGGCAGGCACAGCATAAAGCCCAGTTGCTTGAGCAAGAGCTTGCAAGCGAACGAGCATCTATTGACCAGGAGCGACAGAATCTGATTAAACTCCAGAACAGTGTGCGCGAGCAGGCGTTGCTGCGTTATAAAGTGCTGGATCGGCAGTTGAAATCGCGCTGGGTCACGACTCTCACCTTGATCGCGGTTATCACACTCATTGTATTGCCCATTCTTCAATTGACGTTCCATGCGCTAGGCCTACCACTCCTAGTCTGCTTATTCTTGCCAGTCATTCTTTGTATTCCGCTGGCCTACTTCCTCGCGCATACATGGGCAACAAGCCATGCCCAGGAGGCACGCAAAAAACAGGCAGACAAAGTAACTGTGAAGTTGCCCAATCCAAATCTCCCTGATAAGTCCCCCTTGAAGGCAGGAGCTAAGTAATATTACCAAAAAGCTAGCAGCACTAGAGATGGGCTGCCAGCTTTTTGGCGCCGCATAGTTCGCCTTCTCAGCCGTGAGATCTACATGGATAGGATCCGGATCGGTAATAGCCAGGTCTACCGTTCCATGACCAACAATCCCCTGTCTCGCATTTCATCACTCAAGGGTCGCAATCTTTGCGAAAGCCCGGTAGCCAGCTGCATAGGCCAGACGAAGCGAAGCGGTATTGGAAGCATCGGCACTGTAAATGGGAACCAGCCCTTCTTGCAGGATCGATTGTGTCCCCAGAATAGTGGCTGCAAGCCCATATCCTTTCCTGCGCGCTTCGGCAAGCGTATCTATCCCTAATTCGCAGGCTTCTAGGGTGCGGCGAGAGCTATGAGCCAGGCTCACAAGTTGCCCTGCGATGACCACGCCGATAAGCGGTTGCCTTTGAGGATGAAAGTAGTAATCCTGTGAACCAGGGCCGAACGCCTCAACCAGCGCGCGATCCTTTTCAGTCAAGGGACAGGCAATCCCGGCGGCAGTTGCCTTATCAAATCGCGGGGTGGCAACCAGGGAAAGAGCCATCTCGCGATGCACTGCTGGCGCGTATCTTACCAATCTTTCAATATTCAGGCAAGCGATTGGAAGGTTGCTCACACAAATCGCATGCTGATACGTGATAATTATGAAACCTTCTTGCTGCTGGCAAGACAAAACAGACGAGATTGCTATACGCACTGTGCCGGAGTGAGGTATACTCTGGACAGCGACAATAAATTTTTCTGTAAGGAGAGTGAATATGGTACAAGAAGTTAAGCCGGTAACAGAACTGAAACAACATACGGTATTGAAGCAGCACACAATCTGGCAGAACGGCCAGCAGCCCGAGCCATGCGTGATCGTCATATTCGGCGCCACGGGCGACCTGACGCAGCGCAAGCTTTTGCCTACCCTGGCCCATCTCTGGCACGACCATCCCCTACCCGAGGCGTTTTCGATTATTGCTTTCGCGCGCCGCCCCTTGAACGATGAGCAATATCGCGGTATGGCCATCGATTCGATCAACAAATATATGCCCGATGATGATAAGCTCGATAGCAAAGCGCAGCACGAATTTGCTCAGCACATTTTCTATTGCCAATCCGATTTCAATGATCGCGAGGGTTTCCAGAAGCTGGCTGATATGCTCGAGCAGCTGGACAAGGACCGGGGCACACAAGGAAATCGCATCTACTACCTGGCAACTCCGCCTTCCCTCGACTCCGAACTCATCCATCAACTCGGCGGCGTCGGCCTGGCGCGCTCGCAGGCTAATCAGGAGGGCGAAGAGGGATGGGCACGCCTCATCATTGAAAAACCCTTCGGGCGCAACCTGGAAACGGCACAAAAACTCAATCGCGAACTCGCCCGGGTCTTCCGTGAGAATCAGATTTTCCGCATCGACCACTACATGGGTAAAGAGACGGTGCAAAATATTCTGGCATTTCGTTTCGCCAACGGTATTTTCGAGCCACTCTGGAATCAGAAATACATCGACCACGTGCAGATTCTGGTAGCGGAGAGCCTGGGCATCGGCACGCGCGCTGAATATTACGAGGAATCGGGCGCGATACGTGATATGGTGCAGAATCACATCATGCAGGTACTCTGCCTGACCACCATGGAACCGCCAGTTGCGTTCGACGCCGAGGCGATCCGCGACGAAAAGGTCAAGGTGATGCGCGCCATTCCCCTGTTCACTCCCGAAAAAGTGAAACAGAATACGGTGCGCGGTCAGTACACAGCCGGTGTGATCGATGGGCAGCAGGTGCCGGGCTATAAAGAGGAGCAGGGTGTTGCGCCCAACTCGATGACCGAAACGTATGTCGCGCTGAAACTGTTCGTCGAAAACTGGCGCTGGGCTGATGTGCCTTTCTACGTCCGTACCGGCAAACGCTTGCCAAAACGCAGCACCGAGGTCACTATCCAATTCAAACGTGTCCCACACCAGCTCTATAATCCGAATGAAACGAAGGGACTGGTGCCTAATCGCCTGACCATTCGTATTCAACCAGATGAGGGGATGAGCCTGAAATTCGCCGCCAAAGTGCCCGGCGCGGCCCAGCACCTGGCAGATGTGAACATGAATTTTTCCTACGAAAGCGCCTTCGGCATCGAATCCCCCGATGCTTACGAAAGATTGATTGCCGACTGTATGTTAGGAGACTCGACACTCTTCATACGCCGTGACGAGGTAGAAACTTCCTGGCGCATCATCGACAGCATCACTAATGTTTGGAAGGATATGCCTCCTGATACCATTTATTCATATAAAGCCGGAACATGGGGGCCTGAGGAGGCCAATGAATTGATCCAGCGCGATGGCAGGGAGTGGGATAACCCGTAACTTCCGACAAGAGCAGAGCAGGCAGTATCGACGGGTCGTCGATACTGCCTGCTCTGCTCTTGTCATACCCCATCACATCCAGTATATTTATTATCAGGTTATCTTTCACTCTTCACCGGACGATAAGGCATCATCCCAGTGAGGGCAGCTTTCCATGCAAGAAGAAAACAGGAACTTACCCGATCAAGATGAAGTCGAGATTACAGATCTGGTATCTCCAGAGCAAACTTCCAATTCCCTCATTTCGCGCGCCGCAGCAGGGTTTATGCAAAAAGTCCTTTCTCCACAGAAAAGACTTTTCATATGCTTGATGAGTGTCCTGATCTTATGCCTGATCCTACTGCCCGTAATCCAATCAGGTTCGTTTTCCATATCCAGGCCAACTGTTTCTAACCCAGGGCATGTGAGTGCCCCACCTCAACCTCGTCTCAATGATATATCGGTTGCGGACGGAAGGGCTTATATACTGGCAGCGGACGGCACACTGGAAGCGCACCGGACAAGCGATGGCAAACTGCTCTGGCAACATCAAGTAGGCTTCCCGCCAACGGCTTATTTATGGGCAGAGCACGATATCCTCTACATTGCATGGCCCTCAGATACGAATGGAGGTGTAGCGGCCCTGCGTGGCAGCGACGGCAGTTTTCTCTGGGAGCATCAGACCCCTCCTCCTGGTCCATCATCTTTGCTGGTCAAGGATGGGATAGTCTATCTCAATGGGCAGGGCGGCAGTGTTGAAGCGCTACGCAGCAGTAATGGTTCCTTTCTGTGGTACTTTATATCTGGCCTGGACATGCCCCTGAATGGGTTCTTATCAGTTGAGAATGGAACGGCTTCTATCCTGACCAGAGATAGTACAGTCTATGTACTGCGAGCAAGCAATGGCTCCAGGATTTTGCGCTATCAGGTAGACCCCAGTAGTAATAATCCCTGGGCGCCTTTCATAGATGATGACACGATGTATATAGCCCGTGGTACAAACGAGGTGCAGGCATTGCGGGTCAACGATGGCAAACTCCTCTGGCAATACACCTCTCAAAGAAGCGATCTTGAACTGCTGGCTGCCGCAGACGGGATAGTTTATATTAGCGCAACGGATGGGGTAATCCGGGCCCTGCGAGATAAAGACGGTTCCTTGCTCTGGCAATACCAGACAAGGGAGGTATTTGGGGGAGCGCCACTGGTAGCAAATGGTGTTACCTACATTGCTACATTTGATGGCACAATCATCGCTTTACGAACAAGCGACGGCTCCCTGCTCTGGCAACATAAAGTGGACGCCATAGGCTTTCGTTATTCCCCCTTGCTTCAGGATGGAATCCTCTACTTCGGACGAAGCGATGGCTCGCTTGAAGCATTACAGTCGAGCGACGGGAGGCCTCTCTGGCATTATATCTCGCCTTCTCCTACGATCTGGTATCCAGGAGTGGTTGATGGGATCATGTATGTTCGGCATACAAATGGAACCATGGATGCCTTGCAATTAAGCACAGGAAAAATCTTGTGGCACTACCCTTCTAACTCGTAGTCGCTGATCTTTTCCCTTATGCCTCATCTGCCAGGGGAAGTGTGAACCAGAATGTAGCGCCCTCCCCAACACGGCTTTCAACACCAACCTGGCCACTATGCCTCTGAATGATAACCCGAGTGATGTATAAACCAAGCCTCAATCCACTTCCCAAAGCCGCCGTTCGCCTCTGCCCCTGATCGAAACGTTCCCATATCATGCCCTGTTCCGCATCTGGAATCCCAGGCCCCTTGTCTTGTACCGCGACACGCGCCTGCGCATCATTTACTTCCAGCAATACCCTGATTTTTTGATCACCAGGAGAAAACTTGAGCGCGTTCAGCAGATAGTTGGTTAGCGCCTGCTTGATGCGCTCAGCATCAGCAATCACCGCTACCAGATCATCGGCAGGCAGTTCTTGCTCAATAACTTTTTGGCCGCCAAGATCTCGCAGGCTTGAAATAGTTTCTCGTACAATTTCGACCAGGTTGCACCATGCTGGAGAAAGTTCGAACGTGTCTGTTTCGATGCGCGAGGCATCCAGCAGATTGCCCGCCAGCCGGATCTCTGCCCCGACCTGCCGTTCAGCCCGTACCAGCACATCCTGAAGCTTTATAAGCAGATCAAGGGCAGTATCGGGTAAAGGCGATTCTAGCGCGCGTTGGAGTAGGCGACGCGCCTGGTGTAGTGTGCCTCGTGTCGTAGCAAGCGGCATGCGCAATTCCTGACCAAGCGCATTCATTAACTCTCCCAACGCCGTGCCAGTTGGAGCAATTTGTGTCTGAGAAGTGGTACTGAACTCCTGAGATTGCCGCCGACGCTGAAGCAAAAATGCCTCGAAATCTGCGTCTTCAATACGGTAGCCCGCTCGCCCAAAAGGAGTACCTTTCAGTTCACCGCTGCGTAACCAGCGCCGGACGGTATCGAGACTAACACCCAGACGTGTAGCCACATCGGATGTCGTAAGATAGGATGGCATACCGACCTCACCCTTTCACCGTAGCATGTTATCATAAGACATGATAAGCGGTTATAAGATATAAGACAGGGAAGAGTTTTTTTCTTTTGCCTGCCAGAAAGTTCCCCATTTCTCACGAAGGGAGCACAATAAAACGATGTCTCGGAAAAAGGCTGTCGCCGTAAGGTTAAAACAGGCACGTTTCAGCATCCTACATCGTTCGCCAGAATTAGATGCTTTTGTGGATCAATTTCTATCCACGGTTTGCGACACGAGCCGCCGTTCTATCCTGGAACTGCTTGCTACACCGAACGATAATGATCCATCCATTCACATCGAGCTACGTTCTGGAGAAATCGCTGAAGAATTGGGATTGAGCAGCGCTACCACCTCTGAGCACCTACGCCAGCTTGCCAATCTCCATATGGTCACGACTCGCAAACAGGGAACTGCGGTCTACTATTGCTTATCAAATCACTTGCTCGTCCAGGCGTTTCTCGACCTGCTGCGGACCCTGGAACAGTATTATCAGAAGCAGCTATCCTGAGTTTTTCAGGTTGTTCTTAAGCGGCTTCTAACATCCTCTCTCCTTACTCCTTTAACACCCTTTTCTTGTTCGGTACCAGGCGAAATATGCATCTTAATTATGACACGGAAGAGCAATAGGTTCTGTTTCTGATTCCATAGCTGACCGGCATATCGACAAGACTCTCTCGGTTGACACCGAAATACTACCCATTATGTGAAACGTATGGTACAGGCGGATGTATCATGAGGAGAAAAAAGATGGGAAATGGGCGGATGCACTAGCCGGTTATCCTAAATAAGCTGCAAGGGAGGAAGGAAGACTCATTCCCCCGCAGCCGTGGGAGACTCCATAGGCGCGCCCTGGGCGGTATAGTGGTTTTCTAGCGCGCGCAACAATTCGTGGAAAGCCCGAACCAGGTGATAGTTACGCAGCCGGTAATAGATCATCGTACCTTCTCTACGTGTAGTCACCAGGTGCATTTTAAGCAGTTGATGCAAATGCTCCGAGGTCGTGGATCGAGCTAGCCCCAATTGCCTGGCAATATCTCCTGCGCGCAATTCGTAGGCCTCTGGAGTATCCTGTCCGTCAGGTGGGACAAGCAGTTCTAGAATAGCACGCCGGCTCTCATCGCAGGTAGCATCCAAAAATTGGTTGATATACTGATCTACCTGCCGAGGCCGACGATGAGTATGCCTCAAAAGTGAAGAGGCATTTTTCTCTCTCGCCATAACGATATCCTTTCTCCACGCTCACCTGAGAGCATGGTTACAGTTTACCTGAATCTCATCACGAGCGAGTTACTTATTTCGTTTCAACTCCGCTCGCAGGCAACGGAAAGGCTTCATTACTGTACTAGCTGTACATGGGTCATTCTCGAGCCGTCTCCCGGTTATCTACAATCAGGCAAGTAAATGATCAATAGCTGTGAGTAGCTCATTGAGATCAAATGGCTTCTGCAATAATGGAACCTGGCGCGCTTTCACCTCTTTTCGTATATGCGATGTTTCGGCAGTGATTATCAACACGGGTATATGTTCCAATCCTTTGATCGCATGGATTTGATCATAGACCTCGAGACCATTTCTACCAGGAAGGCTATAATCCAGGATGAGTAAATCTGGCTTCAAGGTTTGTAACATCCTCAAGGCTTGAAAACCCTCGGTAGCCAGTACTGCCTCGTAAGGCGTTTCTTGCTGAATCGCCTGGACAAGAAAGCTGCCAATGCCCGCATCGTCCTCAACAATCATTACCGTTTTTATCGCGATGGGGTCTGATTGAATAGCATTGTCGACGTCCATGGTACACCACCCAATCTATTTCGTTCTTTACCGAAGAAATATTAACTAAAGTAGACACGTGCCACTCAACCAAATAGAGACACGTTGCTTGCCAACATAGGACAGGAAGATGGTACAATAACAAAAAGTTTCACAGGAGGTTATTTCAACAATGTCAACCGCACCATTACTCCCAGGTATCACTCAAAATAAAGTCAGGACTGATCGGCTGGAGGTGGCTTATCTCGTGGCTGGTTCTGGAAATACGCCCATTGTACTGATTCATGGCAATACTTCGTCATCGCTCTTCTTCCAGGATTTCATGCTAGCGCTGGCAGGAACTGGCCGCTGCAAGATTTTTGCGCCCGATATGCGAGGCTTTGGCGACACCGAGGCCCTGCATATCGACGCAACGAGGGGTTTACGCGATTTCTCCGATGACCTTTATTCGCTGGTCCAGGCGCTTGACCTGCCCGCGTTCCATTTGTTCGGCTGGTCGCTGGGCGGCAATGTTGCCATGCAATACGCGATAGACCATTCCGATACGCTGCGTTCTCTGGCATTACAGGCCCCTGGCTCACCTTTCGGCTTTGGGGGAACGAAAGGAGCGCATGGTACTCCTATCTGGCCTGACTTCGCGGGCAGCGGCGGGGGCACCGCCAATCCTGAATTTGTGAAGCGCATTGGGGAGGGAGATCGGGGCAGCGACCCGCTTTCGCCACGCACGGTTATGAACACCTTCTACTTTAAGCCCCCTTTCCACGTGGCTCCTGAGATTGAGGAGATATATGTCACCTCGATCCTCTCCTGTAAAGTCGCGGAGGGCATCTATCCAGGCGATATGACGCCATCGAATAACTGGCCTAACGTTGCCCCGGGCGTGCAAGGACCCAACAACGCACTCTCCCCCAAATATATGAACCAGGCAACTTTCGCCACGCTCAATAATAAACCGCCCGTATTATGGATACGTGGTGCCGGTGACCAGATTGTTTCCGATACCTCATTGTTCGACTTTGGCTTCCTCGGACAAATTGGCGCCGTCCCCGGTTGGCCCGGAGCCGAGGTCTACCCCCCACAGCCCATGGTCACGCAGATACAGAAGGTCATGCATGCATATGCTACCAACGGCGGTGAGTATACAGAAGTGGTGCTGCCAGATTGCGGTCATTCGCCGCATATTGAAAAACAGGACGAGGTCTTTGAGCTTTTTGACACCTTCGTACAAAAGCATGATGAGCGATAGTGGGAGGGTCATATGGCACGTGTAGCAATGTACCTGCAAGATAAACACGAAATCCGCGAGGGCATGGCGTACGCGCAATACGCCGAGCAGCGCGGCTTCGAGGCGGTATGGCAGGCAGAATCGCGCCTGGTGCGCGATGCGATTGTACCGATGGCGGCGTTTGCTGCGGTGACATCGCGCATCAAGATCGGTAGCGGCGTGATTAATAACTGGACGCGCAATATCGGACTGCTCGCCGCGACTTTCTTGACGCTGGACGACCTCGCGCCGCATCGCATTATCTGTGGTCTTGGCGCCTGGTGGGACCCGCTGGCCAAAAACGTGGGCATCGAACGCAGGAAACCCTTGAAAGCCATGCGCGAGACCATCGAGGTCTTGAGGCGCCTGCTGAATATGGAGCGTGTTACCTTCCACGGCGAATTTCACCATGTGGAAGGCATCGAGCTTGACGTCGTGCATGGCCGCCGCGAGCCGCGCAACGTACCGATTTTCATTGGCGCGACACATATGGGCATGATGGAGCTGGCGGGCGAAATCGCCGACGGTGTGGTGCTGAATTATTGCGTGCCACCTGAATACAACCTTGAAGCCCTGAAACACATTGAAATCGGCGCTAAAAAAGCCGGGCGCAAGCTGGATGATATTGATTGCCCGCAGCTAATCGTGTGTTCAGTTGATTATGATCATCATGCGGCGGTGCAGGCAGCAAAAGAATTGATTACGCAATATCTCGCACAGCAGCCACATATCGCCGAGGCAAGCGGCACAGCGCCGGAAACCGTGCAGAAGGTACAGAGCATTCTAGGCTGGCCCGCGACCAGAGAACAGATTCACGAAGCCATGCAGTTCGTGCCTGACGATTTGATCGAACGCATCACGGCCAGCGGAACTCCTGATGAAGTGCGCGCGAAGGTGGAAGAGTACAACCGCAATGGCTGCACCTGCCCGATCCTCTATCCGCTGGGCAACGATGTGAAACTGATGATTGATACATTCGCGCAGCCATGACCATCCGACCGCTGATGAGAGGAGGCCCAGGCTTTCAGCCTCCGTGGGGGCTGAAAGCCTGGGCCTCCTCTCATCAGCGGTCCCTAATTTTAAGGGTTGGTATCCTGATTTAGCGCATTATCAACCTTTTGCTCAACCTGGCCGCCCTTATCCTGTACCTTACCGCCCGCCTGCCGGGCATCGCCTTTCAACTCGGTTGACTTGTCACCCGTCAACTGGCCGACTTTCTCTTGAACTTTGCCAGCCGCCTGGTTGACCTTTCCTTTCACCTGATCCGCAACCCCTTGCGCTCCAAGGTCATTCTCATTGGCATTCGTATTGGTCTGGTCATCTGCCATAATAGATTTACCTCCTGATCAATCTACACTAGCCAACACTTATTCAACCGGGGCATCAAAAAGAGAATTGTTTGCTACCCCACGAGATGTAATCGTCACCTCTAATAGTGACACTCATGAGGGTATGGAAACGTATACAGCGCTCGTTTGCAACAGGCGCACAAAAACCGCGATTCTTGGATTGGAGGGCGACCACAAGGGCGTGCCCTTGTGGTCGCCCTCTCCCAGTCCATCCGTCATGAAAAAGAAATTACTGGCCAATCAATTCTTCCATCTGGGTCAGGTGGGCATCAAACAATTGCAGCGCCTGGCGAATTGGCTCCGGTGAAGTCATATCTACTCCGGCCTTTTTCAGCAATTCGATGCTGTAATCGGAGGAGCCAGAACTGAGGAACTTCAGGTAGCGGTCAACGGCAGGTTGGCCCTCGTGCAGAATCTGCTGCACCAGCGAGGAAGCGGCTGAAATGCCTGTCGCATACTGGTAGACATAGAAACTACTGTAGAAATGCGGGATGCGCGCCCATTCAATATCGATCAGTTCATCGACCACCGCCACGCCTCCATAATATTTTTCATTGAGGGCGTGATACACTGCGCTCAATGCATCGGCAGTAAGCGGTTCGCCCTGTTCGGCGCGGCTATGGATTTCCCGTTCGAATTCCGCGAACATCGTCTGGCGGAAGAGCGTGCCGCGGAAATCCTCCAGTGAATGATTGAGGATTGCCAGCTTCACCGCACGATCAGCACTTGTCTTCAACAGGTACTCGGTCAGCAAACCTTCGTTGAGTGTTGAGGCAACTTCGGCCACGAAAATGGTATAGTCACCATACTGGTAGGGCTGGAAATTGCGCGTAAAGTACGAATGCATCGAGTGCCCAAGTTCATGCGCCAGCGTATACATACTATCGCGCTTGTTCTGGAAGTTCATGAGGATGAACGGTAGTGTACCATACGTTCCACCGCTGTATGCGCCACCACGCTTGCCAGGCGTCTCGTACACATCGATCCAACGATTCGTGAAGGCCTGCTTAAGCGTGTTCACATAGTTTTCCCCTAATGGGCCTAACCCGGCCAATATCGTATCGCGAGCCTGTTCATAGGTTATTTCATCATGCACATCCTCAACAATCGGCACATACAGATCGTACATGTGCAGTTCATCGAGCTTGAGGATACGCTTGCGCAGTTCCATATAGCGATTGAGCAACGGGATATGCTCGCTGACCGTCTCAACCAGATTATGATAAACGCTGACCGGAATATTGTAGCGTGCGAGCGCGCGCTCAAGGTTGCTTGCGTAGTTACGCTGGCGGGTATAAAAGATATCATTCTTTACCTGCGCCGAGAGAGTTGCCGCAATGGTATTGCGCTGCTTGAGGAAGGTGCTGTGCATGGCCTCGAACGCCTCTTTGCGCACGCGGCGGTCCGTGCTGCGAATAAAGACGAGGTAGTTGCCTTTTGTCAGTTCAACCTCTTCGCCCTGCTCATTGCGAATCATTGGCAACTTCAGGTCGGCATTGTCGATCATTGAAAAAATGGAGTCGGGGCCCTCAGAGAGTTCTCCTGCGGCAGCCAGGATAGCCTCTACTTCGGCGGAGCGCACATGCGGGCGCTGCCGATTCAAGTCGCGCAACTGTTGCCCATAGAGCTCCAGACCCGGATGCTCGCGCACGAATTGATCCAATGTGTCTTGTGGCAGCGCCAGGATTTCCGGCTCGATGTAAGAAGCTGCCGTTGAAGCGTGAACATAAAGCTGCATGGCACGGTCATACATGCCCTGATACAGGCTGTTGGTAGTATCTTCGTCCCTGCGCATGGAAGCATATACAAACAGGCGCTCAATCTGCTCAAACAGCTCGTCGCGTTTCTGCAAGACGCGCAGGAGAGCCTGTCCACTTTCGGCCAGGGTGCCTTTGAGCACCTCTAATTCTGGGAGGCGTTTCTGGATGGCCTGGAAATGCTGTTCCCAATCTTCGTTGGATGGAAAAATACTTTCCAGGTCCCATGTATATTCTTTTGGGATGTCATTACGCTTTGTCAATGTTTGCAATGTGTTCTCTCTCCTTAAGAAAGTGTTTAATCAGGGGCTGTGGTGCTAGAACAAGGCGGTCAACTGGCCTGTGACCTGCCTCATCCTTGAGGAGCTTAACCCACGAGCATGCTTATTGGCACCATTGTATCACGTTTGAGGGAAAAAATGAAGCAGCGTTCCTCCAGATTTTCTCAAGAATTGGAGGGATAAAATCGTCATATGTATTCTATAACGACAAATGATGCAGAAGTCAGGAATGAACCTCTGCATCAAAGTTATTGATCGCAATTGTGAAGACGAGGTCATCTCAGCCTTCGAGCAACAGGTCTTCCCTCTGCCCCCATTTTTGCAGGAAGCGATAGTAGTTGCGTTTGATCAGACGCGTACGCTCAGCATCGGAGAGGTCCGCATGTTGCTGTATGGGGTGACAAACCAGGGGCAGATCATGAGTCACAATCGCGCGAGCACCCGTATCTCTGACTGCGAAATTGAAATCAATATCCATATAGTACGGGAAACGATAGCGCTCATCGAAAAGGCCCGTTTTCTTGAGCAACTTGCGCGGAAAGGCCATACATGCCGCACCTATGGCCTCCACTTCCGCGGCAGAACTCTCTTCAAAGTGCCGCAGGTCATCGGTAAGCAGGCCGTGCCAGCCGGTTATCCCCACGTTATCGCTTGACAGTGAACGCGCAAGCGGTGTAAAAACATCACCTTGCAGTTCTACATTGGCATCAAGTAGCAAAATGTACTTGCCTGTACTCTGTTTCAAGCCAATATTACGTGCCTCCGCCTCACCTGCCTGGCGCGATGTGCGCAGTACGTTCAGGTGGGGAACATCGCGCTGTAGTGCTTTCGCCCAGGTATATACCTCATCCTGTGAAGCATTATCGACCAGCATAATCTCAAATGCATGTTCACCTGCGAAGCACAGGACGCTTTGGATACAACATCGCACCTGTTCAAAATTGTTACGCGCAAGAATATTCACCGAAAAAAGAGAGCGGTCCGGAAGTTGAAGCAGTGAAGGCACGCGGCCGCTGGTGCGATAAACCTCGCCGTCGATCTCAACACTGGGAAGAATAACCAGGTGCGCGCCATGGGGATTATCTTTGATGCCATACCCTGCCTCCTCTATCTGTTGTTTGAGTTCATCGGCGCGCGCATATTTGCCTTTCTTGCGCAGAGAATCGCGTTCGTGGGACAGCGCCAGAATGTCTTCGGGAATGGCATGGTGAGAAGATTGTAGAGTCATTATTTTATCCTTCTTTCACTACTCATTTTTTCCAACATAAAACCCCTGGAGGGACAGCGCCAGGCGCCTGTCTTATACGTGGAGACCGGGACAGGCGCCTGGCGCTGTCCCTCCAGAATGTTGCCAACCCCATCAGGGAATTGCCTCGTCCTACTGGGCTTTGACAATCTCGTCCGGTAGGAAAGCGGCTTGTTCCTGTCCCCCCCACTCCATTCCCCGATTTGTTCGCCAACATTCATCAGGGGTGCATACAAGATTACTACCAGCCAAGAGCAAGGCCATCACAACGGGGATCGGCACCTCCTTCGAATACATGGGTGACAGGATCAATGCGGATGGCCTGCGCATGACCCATGCCATCCTCCCATGCTCCTTCAACGATGGTACGATGACCTAACATATCAAGCAGGAAAGACACGTCGCGAGGAAAACGATTTTCTAGCATGACTACTTCGGTCACACTTCGCTGCCCATATCCATCCACACCGCGCTGGAAATGTATCAGGTCCTGCTGTGTCCGCGTTGTGCCAATGGGCATTACACCACTACGCCAGCGCGGTGCCGCTATTGCCTGCTGTACATTCTTACCGAAATCAATGATTGCCGAGAGCAGTTGCACGTGTATCTGCGGCTGCGCGTCTCCCCCCATCGATCCAAGCGCCATATATGGCACTTCATCGCGCAACACCATCGCCGGAGTCAGCGTATGCATTGTACGCTTGCCAGGTCGCAGGTAATTGACATGACGTGGATCGAGCGAAAAGTAAGCGCCGCGATTATGCAACAGCACTCCGGTATCACCTCCAACAATGCCGCTACCGAAGCGGTTAAAGAGGCTTTGAATCAGCGAAACGACGTTACCTTCGTTATCTGCCGTACAGAGATACATCGTATCACCTGCTTTTTCAAGACCTGCCGCGACATTGTGTGCTGCCTTCTGAAGATTGATACGCTGGCGCTGCTGCCCGGCATATTCCTTGCTCAACAGGCGCTCGACCGGCACTTCGACAAAATCAGGATCGGAGACGTAGCGGTCGCGATCGGCAAAGGCCAGTTTTTTGGCTTCCAGCAACACATGAATATATTCGGCAGACTGGTGGCCGAGCGCTTTCAGGTCATAGCCCTCAATGATATTCAACATCTCAAGGGCAGCAATGCCCTGCGAGTTTGGTGGAAACTCGTAGACATCATAGCCCCGGTAGTTTGTTGAAATTGGTTCGACCCAATCGGAATGGTGCTGCTGCATATCTTCCATACACAATACCCCACCGCTGCGTTGCACATAGTCCGTGATTGAACGCGCAAGAGGGCCGCGATAGAAGGCATCGCGGCCCTCTTTGGCAATCATGCGATACGTACGAGCCAGTTGTGGCTGGCGCAGAATTTCTCCAGTACGGGGCGGTCGATTGCCCGGTAAAAATATTGCCGCGCTGCTTTCCCATTGTTTCAAAAGCGGAACTGATGCCTGTATCCAGCCGCTCAATTTACTGGTGACCGGCATACCTTCTTCGGCATACGCGATAGCGGGCACAAAGATCGTTTCGGGCATGAGCGTGCCGAACCGCTCGATGGCCTCAAACCAGCCATCGACGGCACCGGGAACATTGATGGTGAGCGGACCTCGTTCAGGAATCTGCTTCATCCTTTTCGAGGCAAACAACTCGGGAGTCATATCATGGGGAGCGCGGCCACTGCCATTTAAGGCATACAGGCGCTGCGTTTTAGCATGCCAGATGAGCATGAAAACATCGCCAGCCGCCGAACAGGTGGATGGATAGACAACAGTCATCACGGCATTAGCGGCAATTGCCGCATCTATCGCATTGCCCCCCTGAGTAAGAATTTGCAAGCCGGCCTGGGTCGCGAGATAATTCGCGCAGGCCACCATACCACGGGAAGCGAAAACAGGCTGGTCGGAGAGCATTGTGGAAGTCTCCATTTCTTAACAATGAGGTACCGGCATTTCGTTGTGCATTATTATATAGTATATCACCGAAAGTAGGATGACGACAGCAAGGCATAAACCCAGTGGTCGCTGGGTTTATGCCTTGCTGTCGTCATCCTACTTCATCTTTTTCTGGCTCTCCGCCAGTTCTTTTACACGCTGCACCGCATCTTTATGGCAGATGACAGTCTTATCGGCCATTTCGACCACAATCACATCTTCAAGACCAATGGTAAAAACCTCGCGCTGCGTCTCGTTGTACACAAAAATATTTTGACTTCCCAGCTCGTGATGATGCCCGACGCCCCGCACGCCCTGTTTGTCTGCCGGGAACAGTGAGCCATATTGCTCCCAATTGCCCACATCATTCCAGCCAATATCAGCAGGAATGACGGCAAACTCTTTCACTCTCTCCATAACGCCATAATCGATAGAGATCGTTTGCAGCGAGGGCCAGAGTTCGTCGAGCACAGCCTGTTCCTGCGGTGTGCCGGCAGCATCCACAATCGCGTCGATTTTTCGCGCTAACTCGGGCAGGTGACTGCGTAATTCAGCAAGGATTCGTTCGACTTTCCAGATAAACATGCCGCTATTCCAGACATAATGACCATCTTGCACATAGCTGCGGGCGGTTGCCAGGTCAGGTTTTTCCACAAAACACTCGCCGAGAAACGCTTGATGATCAAATCCCTCGGTTAATTGGGCCCCATAACGAATGTAGCCATAGCCGGTCTCAGGAGCGGTGGGCTTGATACCCAATGTGACAAGATAATCCTGCTCTGCCAGTTTAGCGGCGAGCTGCAGCGCGGAGTCAAATATATCCACTTTTGTAATCATATGGTCTGCCGTTAAAACGGCCATAATCGCCTGCGAGTCCTGGCGCGCAATAGTTGCGGCGGCCCAGCCAATGGCAGCGGCAGTGCTACGACCAACCGGCTCACCAAGAATGTGCCTGCGCGGCACGGAAGGAAGATGTTCATGCACCAGTTCGGCCATACTGCGCCCGGTCACCACCCAGGCCTGCTCAGGTGTGATAAGTGGCGCCACCCGTGCCAGAGACTCCTGAATCATGCTATTCCCATCAGGCAGCGGTAAGAATTGCTTTGGGAAGCTGGCTGTGCTGAGCGGCCAGAGGCGGGTGCCACTTCCACCAGCCAGAATAACGGCATTGAAATGTTCCATACGCGATTTCTATTCCTTTTCACCATTCTTAAAAGTTACCGGCATCTTTACGCACGGCATATCTTTTCGATGCACGGATTGTATATGGCTTGAGGCTTCGTGTCAAACGACCGAAGTTTATCTTTTTCGACCCTGGAAAATGGCGCTATTTATGGCTAAAATTTCATCCTAATCTTGCCATCTGCACATGCACCGGGCTATGTATCTTCAGATATGGCTCCAATGCCTCACGTAAGATAGCAGGCGCATCATAGTGGGGATGCAAATGCCAACCGGCATCAATGTAACCTCCATAAGACTCGAGTTCCCAATCACTTCCGGCAACACGGTACTCGCGTTCGAGTTCGAGAGATTGGCTACCCACAAGCAGTTGCCCCTCACGTATAGAGGCGCCGCTGAGATGAAGGAGGCCGCGAGCCAGACCACGAAAGGCCTGTGGCGTTTGTTTAGCGAGGCCAAGGTCAAGTCCTCGTTCTATCACCGTTTTCAATTGAGCGCCGGTCATCGTTACTACGCCAGGATTAGCAGAAGAACTACACACATCCCATAGCGTCTCGCGACGTAGCGGCCCCAACGGAAGCGGCCCGGTAAAAGCTACACCGGCCGTAATGACAGCCACGTCAGCAGCCATATGCTCGCGAAGCATGTCAGCCATCAGATTCGCCACTCCACATTCTCGGTCCGTAGCAAAGTCGAGCGGCTCGCTTAATTCCCCCACAACTTCATCCAGATAATGCTCAATCTCGTTCTCAATCTCGTTCATTTCAGAAAGAATACGTGGCGCCTGTTCTATCGCATCCGTTATTGGAAGAACATCGACGTGTTGCACTACCAATTGCTGATCATCCCAGAATATGTCCAGGCGTCCAAGATATTCGGCGTAATTACCAGCCTGGACAATCAGCACCCGCCCGACGCGCTCGCCTTCGGGTAAAAGATGATGACTGTGCGCACCAATGATGATCTCTATCTCTTCTTGAAGCTCTGACGCTAACTTGCGGTCTGCATCCAATCCCATATGTGAAAGCAGGATTACGGCGCCGGCGCCTTTTTGACGAAGCTCCGCTGCCAACTCTCGAATGATCTCAACGGACGGTAAAGCTTTCAGGCCGAAATACGTTTCATATACGCTATCTCCATCAATTGAGTCAGCTGTGATGCCAATCATGCTCAGGCGTAGTGTACCTACCTGTAACATAGCCGTAAACTGAGTACCAGGTAGGGGTGAACCATCCGGCATGCATAGATTTGAGAGCACGTAAGGATAGCGAGCCACGGCTGCATAATCCTCCAGCACCTGGTAACCATAGCGCATCATCCCACCATTGCCAACTGTCACAACATCACAGCCAGCCAGACTCAATAGCCGGTGCATTGCCTTACCTTTAGTAAGATTGCTCAGCCGGCTTGAAGGCTCTTCAATATCGCCAGCATCAATAAACAACACCGGCCTATCAGGATTTTCCGACCTGATTCTCTCAACCAGCGTGGCGATACGCGCCAACCCTTCGACACGCCCATGAATATCGTTTGAATGGAGAATAATGAACGATTGCATGCTTGTTCCTCTCATACCTGCTTTTCCCGCTGTGCAATTGCATCAGATGCCTACCATATCCGTGAGAGTGGATACTATACCGTTCCCTCTCTAGTCAGTATATAATACAGAAGAGTGCTGCAATCAGGTTTGTAACAAAGCTGATCTGTGTGCTGCGTCTACTACACTCAGGTGCATCGCAGCATTTCACCCGAGTGCATGCCGGAAAAAGAGTTTGCAATTACAATGCACGTATATTCGTCTTTAACAAATAAGATTATAATACTGAAGAGTACAAAACTAAAGAGGAGTTATCCCGGTTGATTGAAGAGGTCCCGGAAGATGAACGTATCACGCCAGCGGATAGCCACCAGGCAGAGCAACGAGCCAGCAAAAGGCACCGGTTCCAACTATCGGCGCGCAGATTGACCGCGCTCGAAATCGCGGAGGGCGCGTTACTGGCCGATATCGGAGTGATCTTCCAACTGGCGGCCATCTATCTACCGGTCGGCGGCGACATATTGCGGCTGCTTATCCCTATCGTTTTCGCCATCATCGTACTGCGCCGGGGTCTCTATGTTGGCTGCATGAGCTTCTGTGTTGCGCTTTTCCTGGTAGGAGTAATTACAGGTCCGGCTAATATCATTCTCATGCTGCTCGAAGGACTGGCCGGCCTCTTCCTGGGCGTCACGATGAAATATCGTATCAACCAGCTTGTCATCGTATTCGTGGGTACCACCAGTAGCGCATTTTTACTGTATGGCCTTTTCGTGCTGATCGACCTCTTCTCCGGCATTCCATTAACCGATCTCATCCAGTCCCTGCACCAGGCTTTCAACGGTTTTATCTCTTTTATGAATGGCGCCGCCTACGGCGTCGGACTGGGAAGCTGGTGGCAACACACACTACTGCCAGGGGTTAATGCGTTCGCGCAACTGGCTTTCACCTACTGGTGGGCAGGATTTTACCTGCTGACCTGGGTAACGACTTTGCCGGTCGTGATTGCTGTCTATTACATTACCAATCTTTTCGTGCGCATGCTTGGCTACAAGGTGTCTCCATTTCCGGGCGGACTACTGGAAAAGCTGTTGTACCGGTGGAAGCGAAGCACGCTCAAGCTCATTCCCAAACACAGTATCAATAGGCCCGGATTGGCACGCGCATACGTCAGGGAGACACGACGTCAGAGCATGGCAAGATATAGAGAAAAATCGTGAATACACCTGCATTAATTGCTATACAATCCATTACCTACGCCTACCCGGTTCACGTTCAGAAGCGCAATACACCATCCATTCCGGCGCTACAAAATGTGAGCCTGCAAGTTCAAAGGGGAGAATACCTGGCGATCCTGGGCCACAACGGCAGTGGCAAATCAACCCTGGCCCGCCACTGCAATGCCTTACTCACGCCTGACAGTGGCCGTGTCCTGGTAGCGGGCATAGACACACGAGACACGGAAAAACAGCGCACTATTCGAGACATGGTTGGTATGATCTTTCAGAATCCCGATAACCAGATCATAGCCACGGTCGTCGAGGATGATGTTGCCTGGGCGCTTGCTATTCGTGGACTGCCTGCCACTTTGATTACTGAGCGCGTCGAGGAGGTGACGGAGGCTGTAGGCATCTCGCACCTGCGCGGCAAAGCGCCTCACCGGCTTTCCGGCGGACAGAGGCAGCGCCTGGCCATTGCCGGAGTGCTGGCATTGCGGCCACAGTGCATTATTGCCGACGAAATCACATCTCAACTTGACCCATTGTCACGCCAGGAAATCGTGACGCTTCTCCATAAGCTGCATAGCGAATATGGTCTCACGATCATCCATGTCACACACCTGCTTGAAGAAGTTGTCCAGGCGCAGCGCATCATCATTATGGAGCAGGGTAAGATCGTGACGGAGGGCACACCAGAGGAGATCTTCGCGAACCTGGACAGGCTGCGACAACTGAAATTGCTTATACCGGAACCCATCGAACTGGCCGCCCGCCTGAGAAATGCCGGTCTGCCAATCTCACAAGCAGCGCTCACAGTAGAAGATATAGCCCGGGAGATCACGCGTTGAAAGATGCTATCATTATCACCCAGCATTTATCACATACCTATGCATCAAACATGTCAAATGCCCTACAAAAAGCCGCCCTGGTCGATGTTAACCTGGAAATTGAACGTGGAAGCTGCGTGGCGATTATCGGCATAACGGGATCAGGTAAATCAACGCTCGTACAACATTTCAACGGCTTGCTGCGTCCCACTTCGGGTAAGGTGCTTGTCAATAGTGTCGATATTAACGCGAAAGGGGTAGACCTGAAAAGACTGCGGCAGCGTGTCGGCATGCTCTTTCAATTCCCGGAGGCCCAGCTCTTCGAGCGCACGGTCTTCGCTGATGTTGCTTTCGGTCCACAGCGGATGAATCTCCCGCGTAAAGAGGTACGCAAGCGGGTCACCGCCGCGCTGGACATGGTTGGACTGCCACACCGCGAATTTGGGCAGCGCTCGCCATTCGAGTTGAGCGGCGGACAGATGAGGCGCGCGGCCCTGGCAGGAGTGCTTGCGATGTCACCATCCGTCCTCATCCTCGATGAACCCACAGTTGGCCTCGATGCAGACGGGCGGGCGGAATTCTACTCCTACCTACGGCGTATCAAAGCGCAACAGGGCGTCACTATCGTCCTGGTTTCGCACGATATGGCAGAAGTGGCAATGTTAGCCAACCAGCTCTTCGTGCTACACGACGGCCACCTGGTCATGCAGGGCACACCTCAGAGCATCTTTACGCAAGGTGAAATCCTGCATAAATGGGGACTGGCCGCGCCACCACTGAGCGAATTACTCAGATTAGTGCGCGAGCGAGGTGTCCCAATTCCTGATACCATCTTCACGCTTGATGAGGCTTTTCACTGGCTGAAAGAAAAAAGCACGGCAGAGGACAGGCACCAGGCGCTGTCCTTACAGGAGCGGCAGCCAGGCTCATAGAATGAGTTAAATCGCAATGATACGGAATATATCTCTGGGAATCTATTTTCCCGGCAAAAGCATCCTGCACCGGTTACAGGCCAGAACCAAATTGCTGGTGATATGTTGGCTGGTCATTTTTTTGACGGTTGCGAACCAGCGCGAATGGCACTTCGCACCCTATCTTGTTGTTGGAACGCTGCTGGTAGCCGCTATCGCCCTGTCTGGCATCTCGTTTCGAGTAATGTGGCAGCGCCTGTGGCTCCTTATACTGCTCGCGTTTCTCGGCTCAATTGCCAATATTTTCTTTCCCTCAAGCAGCAGTAACCAGGTGCTTTACGCGCTCGGCCCCGTCTTCATTCCCTATACGCTGCTCTATTGGGCTACTGTTGCATACAGCCTGCTCATAATTGCATTTCTGCTCTTACCCTTTCTTCCACTGCTCTCGTCGAGGCAATTGAGGGATCGCCGCTGGTTCAAGCGTATCCGCGTACTCGTCATACTCATCGAGATAATCGCGCTGGCCTTTTTCTGGTTCACGCACGACGCATCCATCAATAGCACGCTTAGAGTCGGGCCTGTGAACATCACATATGACGGTGTATGGCTGGAAATGAGTTTCTTTGTCGTTTTTCTCTTGCTCTACGCCTTCTCGTTACTCCTCACCATGACGACCACGCCGGTCGCGCTGGTCGAGGGAATGAGCATACTATTGAGTCCATTACGCCGCTTGAGGTTACCGGTTGATGATTTTGCCTTGATGACACTGATCGCGCTGCGTTTTATCCCAACGCTGGTAGATGAGGTCGGCCAACTGATAAAAGCACAGGCGGCGCGAGGTTCAGACCTCACCCATGGTTCGCTGCGCCAGCGCATACAAAGTTTAGCGGCTTTATTTTTACCATTTATCCATGGGACGCTACGTCGGGCCGGCGAACTGGCAACCGCATTAGATGCCCGCGGCTACCAGTTCGATGGGCAGCAGACATATCTGCACGAAAAATCTTTGGGCATAGCTGATTACCTGGTAATGGGAACAGTCGTAGTGGTGACGGTCGCAGCGCTATTTTTGTAGGAAAGATGAACAGATTGCAGCCAGGCGCGTTGCTAGAACGTTATGATTGTGATATGCTTTGCAAACAGGTAAGGCAGGCGAGTTCTGTAGTAAAATTTCTTTGAGTGAGATAGTGGCAAACGAAGGACAACAATCGCCGGTGCCACCACCGGGGTCATCGGAACAGCAAACCTATTATGGCTGGCAGTATGATGGGGAAGAGCCAGGGCAAATCGCGGGGCAACCTCCGGTTCCACCCGCTCCTGCGCCACCACCCTATCCACCACAGCAATACTCACCTGCATATGTACCGCCAAATCAGGCTGTTCCGCGTCAACCAGGACCACCCATGAACCAGGGAGGGCCGCTACCTCAACCCTTGCCGCCCCCAAACCAGGGGCCCGTTCCCTATCCACCATCCCAACAGAACATGGGGGGCGTCCCTAAACCTCTACCGCCGCGGTATCAGCAGCCGGTACAGGATATGGGAACCTCGCTTGGCTACGGCCAGGGTATGGAGTACCAATACTTCAATGCGCCCCAGCCATCTCAACCAATGCGGCAATTAAGACAGGCACGCCTGCAACAATTGCGCGAAGAACGTATGCGCAATAATCAACGCCGCATGCGGCCAGATATCACCACCCTGCTACAGCGTAGGGTATTCAAACCACCCTCTAATGGCGCGGCACCTTCACCTGTTCTGCCATCGCAGATGTCACCGGCGATGCCACTACCGCCTTCAGAGGTATCGCCATCGCTTATACGCCCGCCGGCACCGCCACCGGGATTGCAACACAGCCCTTCAGGGCCTCCCATTGAGATGCAGAACCAGGGGCAACCTGCTGCGGCTCCAGCCCAGGATACGGGCATGATACAAAAAGTGCGTATTGGTAGAGCATCGATGATCCTGCAAACTTCATTCATCGCCAGTCGCATTCTCGGCTTGCTGCGCTCATCGCTATTCGCCTTTATATTTGGCACAACGATCATTTCGGATGCCTTTTTACAGGCATTTCTGGTGCCAGACCTGATTTTCAATATCGTTGCCGGAGGAGCGCTCAGTTCTGCTTTCATTCCCGTCTTCACGCACTATATGATAGGCGAGCGAGACGAGAAATCGGCCTGGCATATTGCCAACTCGGCCCTTAATCTCGCGCTTGCCATCATGATGGGGCTGGCGCTGATCGCCATTATCTTCGCGCCCTGGCTTGTGCCTATCTATAACCCGGGTGTGCCCCCTCAAGAACTCAGTCTTATCATCTCGCTAACACGCATCATGCTGCTGCAATCGATTATCCTTGGCGGGGGCGTGATTCTCAACTCGGTTTTAAATGCGCAACAGAACTTCATGCTGCCCGCGATTGGGACTGTTCTCTACAATGTGGGCCTCATTACAGGGCTTTTGCCTGGATTCTTCATGGCACTGCACGGCCAGCGGGGTGGGGCGGCTTCAGATACTGCCATTTATTTTGCCACGTGGGGAGTCGTGCTAGGGGCGGTATTGCAGGTCGCTATCCAGGTACCGGGCGTGATTAAAGTTGGTATGCATTACCGGTTTACTTTCGACTGGCGGCATCCAGGCGTTATTCAGGTGGGTCGCCAGATGGTGCCCCGCATCATCAACGCGGCCATGCTCTACTTCTCGACCTTCGTTGACCGTGGCCTTATCTTGATCATGGCGGCAGGCATTACCGTCGGTATGACAGCATCCCAGGCTTCAAACGCAACTCAAGGCTCCATTACACAATACTACCAGGCGCTCCAACTTGTGCTCTTACCGCTGGGCATCTTTGGTATGGCGGTCTCCACGGCGGCTTTCCCCACCCTGGCAGAAAATGTCACGCGCGGGCGATTGGATCGAGTGCGCACCATTATTACCGATACGTTGCGCAGCATTCTATTCCTGTCGATACCTTCCAGCGTGGGGTTGATTGTCCTGGCATTGCCTATCATCCAGGTGCTGCTTGAGCATGGCGCCTACAGCCTCGATGACGCCATCCATACTTCCTTCCCGCTGGTATTTTTTGCCGTAGGACTGACGGCGCTTTCAGCAGTAGAGATACTGACGCGTTCATTTTACGCTTTACGTGACAGCAAGACGCCGGTTATTATCAGTATAGGGCAGTTCATCTTCAAAATCGCGCTGAGCCTGATATTGATCAATATCGCGGCCTACGGCGCTCAGTGGGGCCTGGGAGCGCTGGCCCTTTCGACCTCTATCGCGGGAACGCTGGAGGCTCTCGTTCTCCTGTGGGTACTCCAGGAAAGAATCGGCGGCCTGCAACTGCGTGCGCTCGCCAATTTTACCGGGCGCGTCTTCTTTGCCTCAGCTATTATGGGAATCGCAGTTCTGCTGATCCGCTTGGTGCTAGATTTGATTTTGCGAACGGGCAGCTTGCCGGTGCTGGGAACAGAGAGCCAGCAATCGCTGGGAGTAATTGGTACGGCCTTCGCCATTATCAAGCTCCTGATCGAGCTGACAGCCGGTCTCTTCATCTATATTCGCGCCACGCGTTATCTTGGCATCGAAGAATTCTGGAATCAAGGGCCGGTGAAGCGCCTGCTGGATCGCTTCAAATTGTCGTGGTTGTAATAAACAGCATCAGGGCTGAAGCTCAGGGACTTTCAGCGATGGAGTAAGCTGATTTGGCATGTAGCGTTATCCCAAATGGGACCGGCGACCCCGTAGTTCCCGGTAGGGATAGCTCAGGATCGCGCGAAAGAGGGAGGTTGGGCGATATTGCTAAAGTGCAGTCAGACAGAGGAAGACACCCTTGAGATTGACCGCCACAACCTGATCAAACACATCTTCGCTCACCTCCATCAGAGGCTTATTACCTCCAGCCACACCAGCATTATTGACCGCGAAATCGAGCCTGCCATATGCCTCAACCGCTCGCTTGATGAGTTCCTCGACCGAAGTCGATTTAGATACATCGGCCTCGACAGGCAGTGCTTCCCCTCCGCCAACTCTGATCTCTTCTGCCAGGTGTGCTATGACCTCCTCACTGCGCGCTGCCAGCACCACTCGTGCCCCTTCCTGAGCAAACAGACGAACAGTTGCTGCGCCGATCCCACGGCTCGCGCCTGTAATAAGCGCCACCCTCCCTGCGAGGCGGGAGTTTGCACCCTGTTCAAATGTATTTAACTGTGATCTGGTGCTCATAATAAAAACCTCTCTTTTCATTTTTATAGAGCGTTCAAAGCAAACACGTCTGTTTGCTGGCTAGAGGATATTTATATATATGGAATATACAATTAAATAATGGGAATGTCAAGCCCCTCAGAATTCACATGCTCTTCTCTTCAGGCCTCGCTCCTTTTCAAGCGAGAGTCGCCTCATCTCTCCCCACTTTTGGGCTTCCCCCAGGTAATCCCGCTCACTATGCTGAAGGTGAGCAAACCATCCTGTGCAAAAGGCAATAGGAGCTCCTGCATTTCCAGGTCAAACTGCTTTGCTTGTTCAGCGGTCATGGTGTCGAGCGAAAGAGTGCTGCGCGCATGTTGGGCAGCAATGTAGTCCTCAACCGTTTGCTTGGCTACCACCGGAGCCGCCTGGCGCTCGCCCAGTTTTTGGAAAAACCCCTCCTTCTCCGATGCGGTAATCCAATCGAAGGGCTGGTAGGCGGGATTATTGGAGAAACGTTGCTTGATCTGCTCTGCGCCTTCGCTCCAGGGAGCGGACCTGGCGGTCTGCCCCTCAACATAGGCAATAGCAAGCATGCTATGCGGCGTCAAGACCCGTGCGAGGCGCGGCAGAACCACATCCCACTCCATCCAGTGCAGGCTCTCGCCCGCTGTCACCAGGGCATAGGGTGACTCAAGCTCCACGTCCTCAGCTCGTCCATGCCACCAGCGGATCTTCGGTGAATCGCCTCCAGGCAGCGTCCTGGCGCACTCAAGCATCGGAAGTGAAAGATCGACGGCATCAATGCGTGCAACATACTCGGCCAGGGGACGGGTGATATTACCTGTCCCGCAGCCTATATCGAGAACAACGCGTGGCTCGTCAACAATCAATTCGTTGAGGATGGTGAAGATTTCTGGCGGATAGGCGGGACGCAGGTGATAGCGATCTACCACGCTCTGGTCTTGAAAACGTTCCGCGTTATGCTGGCCATGTAAGAAAGGATGTTTCATGGTTGTCGAGCTCCTTGTCTTATCGCCGCTCATGGGCTATGAGCGGCGATAGCTTGCCGTTTTGAGACACAGATCAATCATATACTACACGAGCGTTTTCAGAGCAAGACCTGCTTGGGCTTTGGGTCATTTACCACCACTCGCAACAAAGACCTAGACCCTAAGTAACGCTTCCTTGCTGAAAAACAGCGGCATATGCTATCATCCTCTGAGAAGCCCACAAACTACGAAGGGGGAAACTCGTTCTATCTATGCAATTCACTACGCAAACACGGCAACTTACCACCTGCCCACAATGTGATAATGTCGTACGCAGCGACGCAGAATTTTGCAATATCTGCGGCAAACGCCTGCGGCCCGCGGCCAGTAGCCCCGGCACTCGATTTGCCGGCACACCTATGACAGCCCAGATACTACACCCCGCTGCCTCGCAGATCGAGGAAGAGGAATATGAGGATATCGACGAGGAATTTGACGACGATAGTGAGGAAGACTCGCAAGACGAGCCATTACCAGCGATGCCACATGTTCCGTCATCGATAAGCGAAATTTTGAGCCGCCTGCGCCGCTTGCACGAACAAGCGGCGCAGATGGAAAACTACTTCCCCGCGGCATTGCCTGACAAGACTCAGAAACTGCCGGCCTGGAAAAAACAGCTCCAACGCGCGCTTGCCTGCGCAGAGCTTTTCGAGCGCCCGGAACTTCAGTACATTGATGCGCGGCAGGCTCTTAAATTGCGTCATTATCTTGAGGAAGCCAGCCGGGCCCTGGACTATACCCGCGAATATACTGTCAAATTAATCGGACACGCCGGGGCCGGTAAAAGCACGCTCCTGGCCGCGCTGCTGGGCCAGGATATTTTTCCGCGACTTTCTGGGGGCGCTGTGACAGGAGTATGCACACGAGTTCGACTCTGCGGCGACCAGGAGCCAGAAGAAATGCGCGTACATTTTCTGACACGCAGCGCATTCAACACACTGCTCAAGCAAATCCAGCAGGCTATTAAAGAAGCTCCAAACCCACGCGCGCGCGATGCTCTGGCAGGGGAACTCACCATCTTATTGAAAGCAAGCGAGGCATTCGCCGAACAGTATCTTACAGATGAAACGGCGCACGTAGAGATCATCCCTCGCTCGCGCTGGAAGGAGGAGAGCAGCCGCTATATTGAGGAACCGGCGCGAGATAGCGAGGAACCCAGACTCGTACGCCTGATCGATTACGTCGAATACACTGTGCGCGCGGGAACACATGCACTGCTTCCACCCGGCAGTGTGCTGGTGGATCTGCCCGGCGGTTCAGCAGGCCAGTTGCGCCACGACGCATTGCTGCAAGAGGAACTCAAGAGGGTCGATGCGTTGATCCTGGTAATTGGCAACAATCGTTTCGGCGACGATGATCGCACGCAGCGCATTTTCGAGCTGGTCAGGCGCAAGGTCATCCAGGGCCGCTCCCCGGAAGTGGCCGCGCGCATGATATTTCTGGCCGTTACGCATTGGGACGAGATCAACTCTGCTGCCAGCCTGGAAAAAGCGCTGGGAAGCCTGCGCCCGCTGCTGCGCGAACTTCCGGTCAGCTACAGCAGCTTTCACCACCATGGACCAGGCAACGACTATTTCTTTTATCCACTACGCGCTCACGATGCATTGCTGGCTGTCCTGGGCATCGAGAAGCAGAAACTCGACGCGGACCGCCAGCAGGAGGGGCGCGACTATGCCGGGCGCATCCTCAGCATCTACCCGGAGTTACTGAAAATCGACCCCACTCTGCCACCAACCGCCGCCGCGCAGGACTATCAGAAAGTGACGGCCAGGCAGCATGAGGCGATGCTGCGCTTCAGCGGCCTGCCTGAGATGATACAGGACCTGCAAGCTTTCCTTACAGGCACGCGCTACGAGGTGCAGCTGCGGCAGGCCGAGACACAATTATCCATGGCATTGCAGCAGCTTGAGGATCTGTGCTGGGAAAACCTGAATGCGCTCGGAGTGAGCAGCCGAGATTTGCAGGAGCTCCAACAAGAAATGGAGATGCGCCAGAACAGGCGTGGGGCCGCACGCTTTGAACAACTGCAGCAGCGCACCGCTCAGATGCACCAGGCATGGAGCGACGCGCTGAAACAATTCGATAGGGCCATGCGCACAGATAACAACGCGTTCCACCAGGCCCTGGATACGGCCCATGAACGCGCGGCGCGCCGCATCAAAATACGCATCATGCAGGGCCACTTCGATCATTTTATCAAAGTCGGACATTCCGCCCAGTCCGATTCCCCGGCCATGGAGATCGGCAATCGCTGGATCGATATCGATGGCTGGAGTCTGATCAAAGAGCTGCGGGCCAGCTTCAGCGCGGCTCTGGAACGCGAAATGTACGAACCGGCCCGCACACTTGCCGAGGCTTTCCTCATTCCCATCGCCTATAAAGAGGAAATCGATGGCACGCTCGATATCAGCATCGTTGCGCTAGGCGAGTTCGGAGGCGCGTTAGATGAAATCGCTAAATCGTACAATAAGCTCAAACGCAGTATCCGTGATAAGGCGCGCGATATCTGCCTCTATGTGACGATGGGAGAACTGCTCAACGAGGAAAAATACGCGCCAAACAAGGACAATGCGGCTGTTGGCGCGCTCTACCGTCTCGTCACCACTCCAGGGCAGCCAGAAGAAGTCATCCAGCAGGCCAGGCAGTTGATGGGCCCTATCCTGGATGTAATTTGTAGTCGACTGGCACAGAGTACTGAGCATCGCATTGCCCACCTTTTCCGCTATGAACTGGACAAGTTGCAAGTTCGCCAATCATACGAGAATGACCGCCTGGATGCGCCTCCGATTAGCCAGCCAGGAACCTTTACTGACCTCGTCTCACGCCTGTACAGTCTGTTGGCAGAGCGCGTACTCACCTCTGATACACTGCGCCAGCAACTCGATACATTACAGGCACAACGCGAGCTCGACCTGGATCGTTGGGTGGAATTGCTGAGAGATGCAGAGGCATTAAAAACTGCGTACAGGCAAAATTAACTCGCTTTAGCCTGATATAATTAGAATAAAAAAACCGGAACTCGCAAGTACTTGCGAGTTCCGGCTACCCGAACAACAGGAGAAAGATTTTCATTCCCCTTATGTCGTTCCCCAGGACAATGACCCGTGTGCTGAGCCACTGTTCGTATGTCCCCCCCAGGACATCCCCCATGTGGCTTTCCCCCGTGACAATAATAGTATTTGCATGGTATGAATCAGGTTGATGGTTTGTTGAGAAATCTATGAGGATACAAGAATGCAGGTTAAGAAAACTACATCAACTCTAATAGAAAGAAGGTGAGCCATTATCGCCCGCAGCACGAGTGATACGAGTTGATTGCCTTCATCGGCGGCCAGGTACGCCAGCAACGTATGAGAGCGTGTCAGGAGAAGACAATCATCAGGCTATAAGAAATTTCTTGGGTGAGGAGGGATATTAAGAAGAGATTTTTGCTCTCCGCTGCTCTCAATTATGAGATTGATAACCCCCAGTTATATGTAACTGACATTTCATTTCGATTTGTAACGCTTTCTCCAGCAGCTTGTTATTTGAGGCTATTCCTCTAGCATTTTCCTCTCGAATCGGCATTTTGGCCATTGACTTATCGTAAATCTCATGGTATGCTCTTCTCCAGAAATTGTAACAGCGGTTTCAAACATACGACTGTTTTAAAACATTTCAGCGTTGTTCAAGTTGTATCAGTAGTGTGTTAAGAGGTGCCAATTTGGATTACCGTATTTCAATTATTGGATTGTGTATCGGTTTTCTCGTAGGGCTGACAGGCATGGGCGGTGGGGCGCTATTGGCTCCCATTATGATCCTTGTCTTGCGCGTTCCACCGGTATGGGCCGTTGGTACAGATTCCGCTTACTCCGCAGTCACAAAGGCGCTGGGTTCAATCGTACATTTTCGTCAGAAGAGTGTAAATTTCAAGGTTGCGCTCTGGCTGGGATGCGGCAGCGTTCCCGCTACAATTCTAGGCGTCAGCATTGTCCAATATATTCGTTTGCATTACGGAGATCTCATCAACGGGATAATCATTCACGCTATTGGCTTCACATTGCTGCTGGTAGCTGTACTGTTGCTGGTCAAACCCTTTATCATGCGCCGCGTCGAACGTAAAAACCTGGAAGCTCGGAAACAGGCGGCGCTTCAGGGTGAAGAGTCTGCCCCTGAGGGCACAACGCGCTGGGAAAAACGCTACCGGCCACTAGTTACTATTCTTATCGGCGCCATCGTTGGCATCCTCGTCGGACTTACCTCAGTTGGCAGCGGCACACTGATCATCGTAGCGCTGGCCTTCATCTTCCCCAGACTCTCGACCAAAGAACTGGTGGGAACCGATATCGCGCATGCTGTCATGTTGCATCTCGCGGCGACCATGATCTATTTTAATTCAGGCACCATCGACTGGCGGCTAGTCGGGCTACTGCTGATCGGTTCACTGCCAGGAGTCTTTATCGGCAGCAGGTTGAGCAAGTTTATTCCCGACCGCATTATGCGCCCCGTACTGGCGACCGTCCTGGTAATATCGGGCTGGAAATTGATTTAGGCATCGAGTTTTCAATCGAATAAAGCCCTTTAAAACCTCTCGACAGCGGCTGTTTTGTAGTGTAAAATAGCCAGGGAAATTCTCCCTGGCTTTATAGCTATTGCACTATTTTAGATACATCCAACGAATTTGCAATGGTCTTCTTACTTACCCTGTTGGATTATCCTGCTCTATGGTCACATTGTAACGGAATTGCTCTCTGGTAATTCAGAAAAACAGGCACGATGCCAGAAGAATTAAACAACAACGCAGCACAAAAGCGCGCACGCAGAGCATTTGAGGCTCTCACTTCAGGGGAGGATGCGGCCATTGACCTGGCAATGGGGGCACTGCTGATCGCGGCCGAAGAATATCCTGACCTCAACATCGCCCATTATTTAGCGCAGCTCGACCTGTTAGCTCAAAAAGTAGCTGAAGAGGCAGGTTTACCTCCTTCCGAGTTTCAGAAATCCACGACACTGCCGCCCGATATCAATCCACTGCAAATAGTTCAGGCTATCAATAAGGTACTCTTCGAGCAGGAACGCTTTCATGGCAACCACGCCGATTATTATGATCCTTGCAATAGCTTCCTCAATGATGTTTTAGAGAGACACAAGGGTATTCCGATTACGCTCTCGCTCATTTACATGGAGGTTGGCAAACGGCTGGGCTTGCAGATCGTGGGGATTGGATTACCGTTTCATTTCATTGTTCGCTGCGACCTGCCCGGTAGTAGTATGTATATCGATCCTTTCGAAAGAGGGCGCACGCTCAGCGAACAGGATTGCCGCGAACGTATCAAACGCCTGTTTCGCGGAAGAATTCCTTTCAACCCGCTCTGGTTAGAGCCCGTGAGCAATCGTCAACTGCTCACACGTATGCTGGCTAATCTCAAAAACATCTACATCCGCAATGGCGATTACCGGCGCGCCCTTTCTACCTGTGACCGTATCGTAATGCTGGCCCCTGATACCGCCATCGAGAGAAAGGATCGTGGTATCGTTCATCTCCACCTCAAGCACTATACGCGGGCCATACGCGATTTCAACGCTTACCTGGAACTCGCACCTCTCGCCGACGATGCAGAAGACGTTCGGCGGCAAATCAAGGCTATCCGGCAAACCATCGCCATGTTGAACTAAACGTAGTTGCTGCCTCTATATCCGGCTCCTGCGTTCCCTGCTGATAAGCAGGGCTTTTTCTGTAGCAACGAGAAAAAACTGAGCATCTATTTATTGCTAGCCGCATTTATCTATACTGATCGCTGCCCTTCTGACGATTATTTTCAAAAGGCAGAATTGCCTCGTACTTTAGCGTCCTGGCTTATATTCGTGCGTATCCATGCATGACATTAAACAAAAAGGAGGGAAACATGGTGAAACGATTTCTCATCTCGTTGATCGCCTTATGTGCGCTGTTGTCGTTAACAGCATCAGTTGTCAATGCGGCCAGCGCCATTCCAGCATCCAGCCTCTTCCCGGGTGTTCCTAATGGGTATGGCTATGCTATCTATGTCCTGGCGCCTTCAGGCTTAGGGGGTATCAACTACGGTCCCAGCGTGCCGGTCGGGCTAAGCTGTACTACACCGCCAGGGTCGAACGCTGTCACAAACTCCGGTCCTGCTCTACCTGCCGATCCATTGATCGCCTCCGGCGCAGCAAACGCCAGCATCACGTTAAATCGCACACAGGGAAGTCTCACCATTCAAACAAGTGAGGATATCCACAACCTTAGATTGTTAGGCGGGGTGATTGCGGCTAACAATATTCATACTCTCGTAACAAGCACAGCCTCGCCAGCCGGCGCATCGAGTACAAATGGCTCAACATTTAGCGGATTGATGGTGAATGGAACACCGGAGAACAATAACCCCGCCCCGAATACAAAGCTATCGCTGCCTGGTCTCGGCTCCGTCATACTGAATGAGCAGAGCGGACCGTTCAACGCATCAAATGCGACCAGCATCGGTGTTGTCGCTATGGATATCCAGATTTCAAGCTCAAATTCACTTGGGCTTGTTACAGGCACTCGCATCGTACTTGCTTTCGTACAAAGCGCAATTGCGCCCGCCGCTGTAACTGCTACCTCTTATGGTCTTTATGGTTTGGGACTTGGTGGATCAACCCCCAACGTCGGGCCCGGGGCAGTAGCAGGCGTCAGTTGTAAGGGTGGCTCCTCATCAATTAGTTCAAGCAGTATCAGTTCATCTCTAATCGGCGATACGGGGATAGAAGCCAGCAGCGCCTCTGGTCAAATCACCTCGTCGAGCGCCAATGCGAGCAGTCAAAACAGCATTTTAAACTTGAATCTGCTGGGTGGCCTGATTTCCGCGAACAAGGTGACTACCCTGGCTACTGCTATGTGGAACAGTTCAGGAGCCAGCTCCAGGACAGGGCAGGCAACATTCCAAAACGCATCCATACATGGAACAGCATTGCCTACTAACCCTGCCCCCAATACTCGAGAGAATCTCCCGGGCCTTGGCTACGCACTGTTCAATGAACAGTCTGGTAGCAACGATTCGTCAGGCGCAAACGAAACAGTTATTGGTATTGACATCTATGTCACGGTGGCAAATAACTCCCTTGGCCTGCCTGTGGGAGCGCGTATCATTGTAAGCCTTGCAGCGGCAGGTGCAACCAGCTACTAGCCTGGAAAATTTACAATGTAAGAGGGTAAGCAGGGTAGCTCTCGACCAGTGAAAAGGCCCAGAGCTGCCCTGCTTACTGAGTTCCTATCCTTTGTAGTGATTGGGGTGGCCCCACCCCTGACACGATCAACCCGGCTCCTGCACGCCACCAAAAGGTAGAGAGCCTGTTATTCGATTGCCCGGAATCCTCAAACCATTACTTCCTATCCGGAAATATCCCGGTAGCAATCAATGAGCCGGCAACCTTCATTCTCCCAACAGAGATCATGCCGGGTCGCAGCGTTAGCATTGCTTTTCATACGAGCCAGGGCATCATAATCTGCCAGCATCCTGTTAATTGCTTGCCCGATATCCTGTGGATCGAGCGAGTTTACAATACATCCGACATCATACGTTGTGACAATATCAGCAACTGCATCGAGGCGCGAAGCAAGAACAGGCAAACCGGCCATCAAATACTCAAACAACTTGTTTGGCAGGCACATCTGGATATTCGGCGTAATAATCGGCGTGGAAACAGGAGAATAGACCACGAGGCCGATATCTGCCGAAGCTGTCCAGGCCAAGAGTTCCGCATAAGGAACAGGAGGAATAATCTTGGCACGCTCACCCACTCCCTCGCGAGCAATCAATGCCTCAAGATCAGCCTGATTCGCTCCTTTTCCCATCATGACAATCACAATGCCCGGATCGATGAATCTGGCGGCGTGTATTAATATGTGAAGCCCACGACTGTCCAGATTTCCCTGATAGAGGGCTATTCGGGTGCCGGCGTCCAGTTCAAGATACTGGCGCAGTCGATTACTGGAGATAGGCACCTGATAGGCAGGAATATTACGGATCAGCCATGCCGTTCGACCGCCATAGAGTCGCTGCAGTTCGCGAATGATAGGGGGAGAGACGGTGATAACAGCGCTACAGCGCGCCAGCATGCTCTTGAGTAAAAGGGCGGAAAGGCCACGCAACAGGCGCCAACGCGTGATATTGGGTTCAACCAGGGGTAGCTCGTGCGCATCAAAGACCAACCGCTTTCGCCGTAAGCGGGCTGCGATATAGCAGGCTGGGAGAGCGGTATCATCATGGGCATGATAGATCTCAGCAGAGACCGTCACCAGCGCCAGCGTCCCATACAGAAGCGCCAGGAATAGCTTAACTAGAAACCAGGGCTTAAAGCGCGTTGGAACAAACCACCCCGGCATCAGAATATGCTTTACATGGATACCATCGAATTCCTCTTCGCGTGGCTGCGTAGGGTCACTCTCGATATCAACTATCGAGACCTCCATTCCGGCTTGCGCCAGCGTCGTCGCCTCGCGCATCACCCGAACATCAGTGCGAGCTGTTCCCAGGACATGCATGCAGACTTTTCCATTCAGGGACCTTGTTTCGGGTCTTGCCTTCACTAGTGGGAGAGCGGCATACATATTTTGTTCCACTTCGATCAGATCCTCCACATCATCAAAGTCGAGGGAGCTGGATAGGTACAAGGTACTGTCCTTACATCCATCCTCCTGATAATCCACAATGCCTTCTGGTATTTATTATATGAATAAACACAAAGAGCTCCGTTTGCTGAATTTCGTATACTGTTAAATAAGGTACAACAGATTTTAAAGAGGAGCATTGTTGGCATCGAGGGTCGGGAGGTTGGCCATGTATGTGCGGAATAGCAGCTATCCTTAAACATAGTGAGAGATATATTCCACCTGGCACACTGGAACGTATGGCTGCGAGTATCAGTCATCGGGGTCCAGATGATGAGGGAACTATAGTGCTCTCTCCTGGCTGTAATGGCCAATGGCAATCTACCTACGAATCAGAAGCCCGCTGGAATATAGCTCTCAGTTCCCGCCGCCTCTCAATATTGGATATCAGCCCGGCAGGCCATATGCCTATGACCTATCGCGACCGCTTCTGGTGTGTTTACAATGGCGAGGTCTATAACTTCATCGAAATCCGGTTTGAACTCGAAAAGCTCGGATACCGCTTCCACTCGTCAACAGATACAGAGGTGATTCTCGGCGCGTATGCAGAATGGGGTACTGATTGTTTCAAGCGCTTCCGTGGTATGTGGGGATTGGTGATATTAGATTGTAAGCGTAATGAGGTCATTGTCTGCCGTGATCGTCTTGGAATTAAGCCGCTTTACATGTGGCAAGGGAATGGAATCATCGCCCTTGCCTCTGAAATCAAGCAATTTCTGCACGTACCTGGCTTCAGTGCGCGCGTCAATCATGAAGTCGTAGATGAGTATCTTCGAACGGGATACGAGGATGCGGGTAAGAGCTTTTTCCGGGATGTACAGCCTATACCAGAAGGAACCTGGCTCACCATCCCCCTCGAGTCATTACTACCATCCCCCCCCACCGACTATTGGCATCCAGAGCACATTCAGACTTCGATCGTGAACGCAGAGGATGCCGGGAACTTATTTGCAGCTAAATTGCAGGAAAGTATCTCCTTGCATCTACGAAGTGATGTACCCGTTGGTTGTGCCTTGAGTGGGGGCCTCGATTCCAGTTCGATTGCTGTGCTGGTAAACAAATTGCGCGATTATCATCGCGCTCCACTCCATACATTCACATCCACTTTCCCAGGCGATGCCAGCGATGAACGGGAATATGTGGAGGCGATTGTAGCCGCTATTGATGCAGTACCGCATTACATTACACCAAATCCTATGATGTTCTTGCAAGAAATGGATGCTTTTCTGTATATTCACGATGAACCGGTGGGTAGTCTTTCTACCTATGCAGGATACTGTATCGCGCGCCTGACCAGAGAAGCCAGAGTTCCGGTGACGTTGAATGGGCAGGGCTGTGACGAAATTCTCTCAGGGTACTGGCAGTCCTACTTTCTCTACCTGCGCGAGCTTGCCAGGAAGTCTGCAATTCTTCCTCTGCTTCAACATGTTGTGGGGGCAGGCATAGGAAAGGGTAATTCCGCTTTGTTGGCTCAAATACCCGTTATGCTGCGGCGCTATTTAGTACGCAGGAAGCCAGCCGGTCTTGTGCGCCTACGCATGTACCAGAATCGTATGGAAGATACGCCTGCAATCTTGCAGAAAGTACTCGCGCTGGCGGAGCAGCAGTTGCGTGTGGAGGAGATACGTTCACTCTACCTGCCTCGCCTGCTTAAATGGGATGATCGCAATTCAATGGCCTTCTCCGTCGAAGGCAGGTATCCTTTTCTGGATCATGAATTGATTGAACTATGCCTTTCATTCGCGCCCTCGACCCTCTATCATCATGGGTGGACAAAGTGGCCGCTGCGCCTTGGACTGAACAGCACACTTCCAGAAAAGATCCGGCTGCGCCGCTCAAAGTTTGGTTTCGAAGTTCCGCAGGACAACTGGCTCTGCCACCCTTTACGTCCAGCGCTGGAAAGCTGGCTGCGACAAGATCGACCGCTCTGGAACTATGTCGAACGGGCAGATGTGCAGAGACTGGCAGATACCACGTGGCGGATTCATGGTAGGCAGAATGAGCAAGGCCAGGCGCTGTTTCGCCTTTTTGTTTTTGATCGTTGGGCCGAACTATTTGGAGTAAAAGAATGACGGGAAAGCATATCCAGCACACGCAGACAGCCGTAGAACAAGAGATTGAACGAATACGCGCGGAATATCAACGCAGGGCCGCCAGCAGCGAATTGAGCGGGCGCTACAGCCTTTTTAATGAAGCGGCTCTTCTCCAGACCCATAGCCTTGAGCGGCACCTGTTGGCATTGCTGAAACGGCATGCATGTGCTGATTTTCGAAATAAAAAGATACTCGATATCGGTTGTGGCATGGGCATGCAGCTACAACGCTTTACAGCGTACGGAGCAAAGCCGAGTAACCTGTCAGGAATTGATCTGTTGAACGCACGAATCGAAGTCGCCCGCAGCCTGAATCCGGCCATCGACTGGCGAACAGGCAGCGCTCACCGGTTACCATACCCGGATGCAAGTTTTGACGTGGTGACGCTTTTTGTGGTATTCAGTTCTATCTTAGATTCCACATTGCGCAAAACCATTGCCGACGAGGTCTGGCGGGTTCGTAAAGCAGGTGGCCTCATCCTTTGCTACGATTTCGCCTATTCCAATCCACGTAACCGGGCTGTTGAAGGAATTTCTCGCCGCCATATCTTAGAGCTATTCGATCGAAAAGGTGCTAGATATACGTTCCGGCGCCTGACACTGGCCCCCCCAATCGCGCGGGTAATCACGCCACGAGCTTACTGGCTGGCAAACACATTAGAGCAGCTAAAATTTCTCAATACTCATCTCCTTTGTGTCATTAGCCTGGATTAACACAGCGGATAAGCGGAGCATAGCCTGACCACTTTCGGGTAGCAGTTTCTTCACCTTCAGGTTGGTTTATATTAACCGCTCTATGACCCAAAGAAACTCGCCTGGCAAAAAGTAACAGGTCGATTACGGTATCTCTTGCAGCCATCTGCATTATTCCGGCTTCATCCCTCGGACCATGGATGTCTTCCACATTTTCAGAGGTAAAAGACCGCCTGTTCTCTTTGCTCTCTCCCCGGATTTTCAAAAATTAACCATATTTATACCTTTATACAAAAACATCCATTGATTTCCCTCCAATTTCGTGTTACATGTAATAAAGCTACTGGAAAGGGCCAGCTAATGATGGTACAGCCAGGCCAGCTCATAGTAATCTTCTTTTCATCGAGGGGGATAGCTCATGTCTGACAAGAAACGGAACTTGCCTTTTCAAGCAAAAATATCCCTCCTGGCGCTCTTCTGTTGCATGGTTTCATTACCTCAGACCGCTTTCGCCCTCCCAGCAAATACGACACCATCCACATTCAAAGTGCCAGCTTCTTCCTTGCAGCTTCCTCAAACGGCAGGATACCAGTATCTTGGGCATGCCAGGGGGCAAGGGGCTATACAGAACAGTATGGTGGGCCCCGGCCAGTCCACATCTCACCAGTTGTATTACATTACTTATACCTATATCAATGGCACGATGGACCTCGTCACCATCGATCCCAATACAGGTCATAACGAGGTCTACTCGTCACCGGTCAGCAGCGAAGAGGCGGCATGGGCGCTGACCGTGGGGCCAGATCACAATATGTATCTGGGCACATTGCCAAACGCGCATTTGTTAAAATTCGACACGGAGCAGGGAAAGTTGCTCGACCTCGGGCAGGTTCCTCGCGATCCCCGAAGTGGAGCAGCCCAAAGTTACATCTGGCAGGTCACATCCAGTCCCTATAACAATAAAATGTATGGATGCAGTTATCCATCGGCTGATCTTGTTAGCTATGATCCGCTCGATCCTTATCCTCAATTGCTGAATCTTGGGTCGATGGACCCCACTCACCAGGAACAATATGCCAGGTTCTGTATTGCCGACCCGGATCCGAACTCGCCTTACATCTATGTTGGGCTTGGTTCTGTATCAAGCCAGGTTATTGCCTATAATGTCGCTACCAATAGCATCACACCGTTGATTACCACCTCAAGCGCCGGTATAGCCTGGGTCTATATGGGCATGGACAGTACTGTTCATGCAGAGGTATGTGGAACCTCTCCCTGCCACTATTACAAACTCAGTAACGGAGGCGACACACAAATCAACTCCTATGTTCCCCCTGCTCCAACAAACATCTTAAATGATGGTGGTACTATCTCTGTAAGCAATACGCAAATAACCGTTACTCACCCGGGTAAGAGTAGCAGCATTTTTCCGTATATGTACGCGGGGAGAAACCTCTCCATCTTCCGTTTCGCAGCAGGACCAGATGGTAAGGTTTACGGCGGAACAGTATTGCCATACGATTTCTTCAGCTTTAATCCTGCCAATCCCGCGGCAGGAGTGATGATGAATGGCCAGATAGGAAATGGAGAGCCTTACGCGCAACTGACTTATAATAAGCTCTTCTATATCGCATCCTACACCTCTCCTTCACTTGAAATATACGATCCCGCGCAACCTTTTAATGGGACTACCAATCCGGCGCTTATCTCCAGCAACAACTTTCAGAGCGACCTCCGGCCTGAAGCGATGATAGGAGCAGCAAATAATCACCTCTACATAGGCGCTATTGCCTCATATGGCAAATTGACCGGTCCTCTCGTCATTTGGAACACGCTCAACAATAACGATATCCAGGAGTACTTCCCCATCCAGAATCAGGGGATTGTTTCTCTGACAACCACAAAAGGAAACTGTCTCAATAGCAGTGGGAACTATTGTGTCATCGGTGGGACAACCATCTATGGAGGGGGCGGAACAAATCCCTCAACCTCCTCCGCACAACTATTCAGTTGGGACGTGACAACCAGTATGGTTGTTCACCGCTACTTTATACCCGCCGTCAGCAACCCGAATACAATCACCGACCTGCTTGTGAATCCGGCCAACGGCTATGTCTATGGCATAGCGACAAACAGTAGTGGGAACTACCTGTTCATTTTTAATCCTGCTACGGGGACTTTTATCAACCAAGGTAGCAAACTCCCTTTCTCTGGCCCCATTTATAACAGCGCGGCTATTTACAACGGAAAGATCTGGGGATTATCGTCTCAAGGGGTCTTCAGTATCAACTTGCAAAATACGAGCCAGGTCATATTAGCGCTATCCAGTGTTACGATCACAGCCGGCTTTGCCATGATTGGCGCAACGATATATTTCGCCTCTGGCAGTAACCTTTACTCCTACACGACTCCATAAAAGTGGAGACCTATATGATGGTCTGGTAAAGATTTTCCAGCCTGGCCGCCAGGATGCGCTTTTCATGATGTTCTATAATCCATGCACGTGCTCGTTGGCCGATTACCGAAGCTTCTCGCGGGCTCTGGAAAAGGTTTTCAAGGTGCTCATCCACTTCCTCGGGCGTTTGAGCCTGGCACAGTGGAGGGGGAGACGAGTAAGACAGGGGATAGCGAAACGAGGCAATGACCGGCCTGGCACAACTCATCGCCTGTAACTCCGACAACCCTATTGCGCCCAACGCAAACTGGCCAACAACGACATTTGCCGAGCAGATCAATCGCTGCACTTCCTGTGGCGCAACCGGTGGAATAAACTCGAAACGATCTCCATACAGGCGTCTGTACCTGGTTTTGAGTGGTCCCCAATCTAGTAGTTGCACACGAACACCCGGATGACGCGCTACGAAGCACGCGATCCCCCGCGCCGCAATGTCAGCACCTTTTTCGGGGTCCAGGCGCGCAAAGAGCAAGATGGTCCAGGGATGGTGCTGTATCTTCTCAGGAGGGGCGAACTGCTCTGTATCGATAGGGGCTGGTAAGAAAATAACATCGGGGCGAACCGCCCGCACGATAGGAAGCAAATCAGGAGTGATACATACGACGGCAGCGGCCCTGCACAATATGGCACTTAATAACGGGCGGAAGAAAGGATGCTCGATACGATTCCGCACATCGTCTCCGTGGCACTCAACAATATAGGGTACGCGGCTTACCAGGCCGAGGGCGCCGTACGAGGCCCAGTGAATATGCACGATGTCAAAATAGTTCGAGTTCAGTTTGTTGAGAATGTTCCGTAAGCTGATAATACGCGCGGGCATGAATAGCAGTTTTATCGGCAGAGGTGCAGACCCTCCTACGAGGTTGGGTTCATAGAGATCGACCGAGTGACCATGCTGAGCGAGCATTTTCCCATAGGTTTCAGCTACCCGGTTGATATTATGAATATAAAGAACGCGCAAATTTTTCCCCTTTCTACATGTAGGAAACAGCAAGCACAGGCTGAAAAATTTCTCTCCGGCATTATCATTCCTCTATCTCTTACACCATTTCGTTTGAAAAGCCTCAAAAGGGCTCTGCTGCGTTAAGTACCGGGTTAGACAGCAGAGCTTGCCAATGCTGACGCTTCTCTGCGATACGATTACACATCGCCCGGCTAAGCCAGGCTAAACCTCTCTCAAATACAATCACAGCTGCTTGCCAGGAACAGGCAGCCCTGGAGCAACAAACAGATAATCACCGAATTCATCTGGAGCATTTTCGCAGGAAGTATCTAATAGTCGCAGGTATTCCACACGCGCGAACCCAACATAGTAGTGAACGCGATAACACCTGTAGCCATATTTCCGTAAAGCTACTTGCAGGGCAGAATGAGGAATACCCAGTTCATCGAGCAAAGGAGGATTGAACTCGCTGATAAGATACGAAATACGCCGCTCGCTTAGCAATTGCCGCATTCCGGCAATCGCGCCTACCTCACCGCCCTCCAGATCGAGCTTGAGAAGCCTGATCGACGTAATGGCCGATGATGCAGCATACTCATCTAATGTGCAGGCAGGAACCTCAAATCGCAAACCATCCCGCAGCTGCGCCAGCGTCGCAAGGCGGTCTAGAGTTTTGCCAGTGCCAGCATCTACAGGCAAAGCAAAACATAATGCTCCTGCCTTCTGCGCAAGTGCCAGGCGATTAGGGCGAATGTTAGAGAAATTATTCAACTGTATATTCTTCTGGAGAATCTCAAATGTCGGCGGAACGGGCTCAAAGGCGTGAACGCATCCATATTTACCGACACATTTTGCGGCCAGTAGGGACATATATCCAATGTTGGCCCCTCCATCTATCACGGTATCGCCAGAACGCAATAGCAGCTTGCACAGGCGTGTGAGATGGGCATCATATACGCCTGAGTAATAGCTTCGCCGCTCGTATGGCTTGCCCAGGTCCAAAAGCATCCTGAAACCACTTGCCATCCGTACCTCCTTCGAAGGGCTCACCGTGGACTCTAGCCTGTCGGCGGCGATGCCCGCCAGCCGCCACTTCTGTGCTGGTGGTATAGGTAGGACTCTCAAAGTACCAGTCGCTAAGCCCCTGGCACTCCTATGCCACCATGTTTCTGCCTTTACAGGTGTCATACGTTTTAACCTCCTCGACTTTTTCAGCAGACCAGTTGTTGATTTGTAGTCCGTATTACCGCTAGCCAGTATGTCCTACAGGCTTCGCCCTGGTAGGCGCCGGGATGGCAGTCTCCCCAGCAGTATCAGGATTGCGGCATAAAGGCCTATTGCTATTCCGAAGATAGCCAGGGAACTTTCTGTTACCTGAAATCGTACCAGTAATTCACTGCCGAGATAGAGAGCAGCACCGGCCAGCAAAGCAGCGATAAAGATATCAATCTCAAACGGGACAGGATAGAGGCGCTGGTTCGCTACATAGGCTATCACGGCAAGGACAGCATATGCCACTAAGGTCGCAAGAGCGGCTCCCATCGCGCCATCGTTCGGAATAAGAACCAGGTTAAGAGCGGTATTGACAATGGCCGCAATGGTCACAAACACGCCGCCTAACCAGGTCTTTCGCTGGATATTTGCTCCTATCATGAAGATGAAATAGATGCCATAGCATACAATTGATACGGCGACAACAGGAATAATAATGGGCTCTACCTGGTAAGCCGCTGGGAAAAGCCAGTCCAACACCACCTGGCCGGCAAGAGACAGACCGAGCGCGGAGAAGAGCAGCACGATACACAGCCAGCGAAATAAGAGCCGGAAGACGCGAGGCGCATCGCGGCGCTTAGCAATCGCAAACATGGCCGTAGGCCAGGCTAATGTAAAAGGCGCGATGACCACCACAGACAAAGCAGACCCCAGCGTATAAACTACTGCGTACATGGCAGTCTGAGCGAGCGAGCCGAAGCGACTCAGCAGGTAGCGATCCAGCACTTGTAGCACCCAGTAGGAAATCACATTGAGAACCAGTGGCGCTCCAAAGGCTAGCATGCTGCGTGCGATATCGATACGTATCCTGGTGCCCGCATGAAACAGGATAACCGGCATGGTACAGAGTATTGTGCCGCTATATCCAAGACCCATGGCAATCAGCGATCCCGCGATACCCCAATGATATACACCTACCAGAATCAGATTAGCTACCAGGGTGATGAGCACATTGCTGATTGAGAGCAGAGAATAGAGAAGCGCGCGGCTTTCCGCACGCAGCCAGGCGAAGCCGGGAACAGACAGATTTTGTACGATTAATACCCCCGCGGCTATGAGGATAAGACTCCCAGGCGCTGAACTCCCCAGTAAGAGATCCGCCAGGTAGGAAGAGCCGATTGCGGCTCCAACAGCCACTGGCATTGAGACAAGGCACAGCAATAGAGTGGTGGTTGCGAGAACAGAGCGTCGCTCGCCAGGGGATGTATAGTCATAGTTGTATGCGCGGAAAAATGCCGTCGCAAGGCCCATTTGCGTGACACCTGCGCCAAGAGAGATAGCAGTGCTAAGGATGGTAAGAATACCATAATCAGTAGGCGAGAGCGAGTGAGTCAAAAACGGCGCGAGAGCCAGGGACATTAATGGGCCGGCAATTGCGGATATGGCATAAATTCCGGAACTCTTGACCAGGTTGCGGATAAGCAGGATATAGCTGTCTACATCAGAGGCGCCAACAGCCTGTACATTTGTCTTAGCTCTAGACCCGGTCCTTGCGTTGACGACCGGCAAAATCCAGGTATGCATGTCGTAGTAAGACAAACTATCTTGAGCCCCATACCCATGCCGGTATGTGTTTTCGTTTGTTTCTGTACAAACCAGTTGTGAAGGGATTTGCTCCATTCCAAATACAGGAACAGGCAGCGTGGGCAACTGGTCAACGTCGTCATCCGCGAAAGCATTGGTACCGGCGACATTTCCCCTGCTGTACTCGTCTCCTGGTGCGTTCATTCTCCCTCAACGCTTTCAAGCTGCAAAAACTCGTTCAATGACGACCAATAGGTTACGCGCAGTAAGGAGCGCTTCAACGTCATGGCGCTATGTTGAGACGCTACGTAGCTTCTGGCGCGGCGTGCCATCAGACGAAACAAACGCTCATTACTTATCAGCGATACGAGAGCTTTGCCTACTGCTGCCGCATCGTCTACAGGCACGATTATGCCGCGTCCCTCTGCCAGCATATTTTCGTTGGCTAGAGGATCATTCGTGGCAATAACTGCACATTCAGATGCCATTGCTTCGAGAATCGCCATAGGATAGCCTGCTCCTCGCCTACTCGTATACAGGAATAGGTCACTTATTCCCAGCAGTGAAATGACTTCTGCTTGCGAGGCTTGTCCCCACAGCAAACATACGTGGTCAAGCTGCCGCCTACGGATATCCTCCTCAATCTCCGCCCGTAGCGGCCCCTCGCCCGCAAGTATCAGGCGAACGCGCTCTCGCAATTCAGGAGCAAGTGAGGAGAGCGCCAGGCTTATTGCTTCCAGCGCGATGTCTATTCCCTTCTCAGGCGCGAGCCGGCAGATCATGGCGATAACGATAGCGGTCCCGGCAATGCCATATGCCTCACGGGTACGTACCCTCGCCACTTCACCAGGAATGACATGGCGATCTACATCTATCATGTTCGCAAAGCGCGTAATTCTACTCTGCTGCACACCAAGTTGCGCGAGTATGTGCTCTGTCCCATCGCCTGAAACCCCTGGAATGAAATAATGATCGACAAAACGAGCGGAAAGCCACGCAAGTACATAAAGCGAAGGCCAGTAACACTGGAACAGGATGCGCCTCAGCAGCAGGAAAGGCCATCGCTTCTCAGACAGCGTTCGCAAACGCTCGGCCCGATAAACAGGACTTTTGAGCAGCCTCAGGTTGCCGTGATCGATACATACTACCCTCACACCGGCTAATCGGGCCAGAGGTGCTGTAAAAGCAGAAGTGAAGATACCATCCTGCGTCAAAATAAGATGGTAACGAGCGCCATGAGCCATAAGCGAAAACAACTTTCGAGCGGCCGTGAGCGAATAGAACCAGATAGCAGGGAACTGCCAGGGAGTCATTTTCGTCGTACCAAACTTATGGATGATCAGACCACCGGGATTCGGTCCGACCGCCTGCGCCAGGTACTCCATGCGCCAGATATCTGAGGTTACCTGTGCTACCTTTGCCAGGACACTCTGCATACCACCCGTAACGGGCATTGCTGTAATCGGCACACAAACACGCAGGGTAGATGAAGGTTGGACTTCAGGGAAAAGGGCTTCGCGTACTCTGCTCCAGATTGCGCGGCTATAGCGGCGACAATAACCGGCAAGCTGATAGCGCAGGCGAGACCCTAATTGATGCTGATACTGACGCCAGCGCGCAATGAGCTTGCGGCAATGGTTGCAACCAGAAAGCCTGGCAAGAGCTTCAAGCAGTTCTATCTGCAGGGCAAGCTGAACTGGGGTCACAAGGTCACGGTGGAGCAGATCAAACCGCGTCCAGAATCCCATATCAAATTCAGCGATCAGGCTGTGCATGGTCGCCAGGCTGCGCAAGATAAGCTTCTCAACCTCAACATCTCCGGTGATCGCCGCGTAGTCGTACAGTCCCAACACTCCAAAGATAAAGCCACTCAGCGAGTGCGCCGCCGGATAGACAGCCTCTTCTTCGAAGAAGATGCCTTCTTTACCAATCGGAGCGCTTACCCCACCGTCAAGTATATCTCGTTCGAACGTACGAACCGCACGTTGCGCGCACTCAAGGAAACTCTCTTTTTGAGTAAGCTGGTAGGCGCGCAGGAGAACAGAAATGGCTGTCCCCTGCGCTGTCGCTGACAGCCAGGGACTCCTGGTAGGGATCGCAGGACGCGGAGAAGAGAGCGGCCATCCGCCAGCATCCTCTCCAATGCGCTGTTCGTTTTCAATAAGCCAGTTCGCGCCTACCAGGAACTCCTGAACGTGAGACTCAGCAGCATTTGTAACGTACCGATTCCAATGAATCAGCGCATGCTGCGCGACGACGGTTGGATGGCATTCAACAGGATACATGCCACTTCTTTCTCTGCCGGCGCCCGGAGTACCTTTTATATCCTGAAGCAAAGAGGCCACGTCAACAGGATATTGAGCTAATACAGCGTCATTCCGAACCTCCGCGAGCCGGAGGTTCGCTTCTGTTTTGCCGGTCCATCTACTCATAGGAATAAAGACTCTTCCAATTGACTAGGTAATACGCGTATTCATCGCTTCGACAGCCTGATTTTTGAAAGGCAAAGGAGAAGAGATGATACCAAGAATTAACCAGCCTATCACCACCAGTGGTGGGAGGCTCCATCCGGGAATAAACATGCTATTAACACTTAAAGCAACTACGGTAGCCAGGCCGCCGGCAAACAAAGAACTCGCCGGCCCCTTTATCCGGTGCCAGTTGCAAACTCCCAGCCAGAATGTAAATGCCAGCAGCGCCATAAAAATGAGCAGAATTGGCAAACCGCCTAAAGCTGCCAGTTCGATGTATGTATTATGCGGATGAGCCAGCGGCCGGTATTGTTGGGGTACCCGGTAGGGGTCTGCCCTCACAATATAGTCATAACGACCCAGGCCTATGCCCGTTAAAGGAAAGGCACGGATGACTTGTATTCCTGTCTGCCACGCAGCTTCACGTAACGAGGCCTCGCTCGGAGTAAGTGCATGCTGAATTTGCAGATTGATCTGCTCTGGGAAGAAGGTTATTAATGCAAAGATCACAAGCACAATGAAAAATGGCAACAGCAAACGAGAGCGATTATGGCCAACAAATAGCAAAAAAACCAGAAAACCGCCAGCAGCCGCCACCCACCCCCCGGTACTATACGTGAAAAGCAATGCTACTAACATCAGCAGCAGCTCGGCAAGGTAAAAGAGTTTCCTGGGCAGAGAACGACTGTAAAAAAAGAGGCCAAGAGGAACAAAGATGACGATACCAAAGAAACTGCCACTAGAATCAGGATTGACGAAAAATGAGCCCGCACGCTGGATATCCGAAGAAGCCAGTGTATAATTTGACACCAGGGCCAGGTAAGCATTAAAGCGCGATGAAGCAAGGAGGAATATACCAGTAGTAGCCTGAACGATGGTATGAATAGCCACCAGTGTACAAAAAACCGCAAATATCTCGAAAAAGCGTCGAACAGATGCTATGTTTCTGGCAAGAACTAATCCTATCCAGAATATCATGAACGCATTAAAAATAATATTGAAATAGTAGTAAAAACCATCGGAAAGGGTAATTCCCTGGGTCGCAGGCAATAGACTAATGGCTAGCAGCAATCCCCAGAGCCAGAGACCTTGCGGAACCGTCCACTGGTACCTGTTCGTTCGAGCGAGAAAGATGGCGCCCAGTAACAGCACCTCCATGACCAACGCGACTAAATTATATCCCAGATACCAGTCTACATAGAGATGCACTGCGATTACCATCACTACAGCTAATTCATTCTGTGGTAGAATAAGCACAATTGCGAATAAGATAGCCCCAGCAATAAAAGCATCTGTAGATTTATCTCTTCTTCCCAGTACAACCCCCAATGCCACCGCCAGCACCAAGGCTACCAGGGGCAAAAAAGAAGAGACCGGTAATACCCTTAACCCTCTTATGCTCGCTGTTCTCTGCCCGAAAATACCACTTTTCAACACTACTATATTCCCCTCTCGAACCTGCTGTCTTAGTAACCCTACACCACCAAAACCACATTACCTGTTACTCACAATTGCCGCCGGCTGAACTTCTATCATGCGATAGATAGAAGATCTGCCAAGCAATTTCTCGGCATACCGCAAGCCACGCGCAACCTCTGGCGCTCGCTTCCGCAGTCCATGCGCGTCGCTGGCAATACAATGAATGAGCCCTTTTTTTAGGAGCATTTCGGCACAGCGTTGCGTTGTGCGGCCCTGCATACCAAGAAGGCTGCTGGCAGTTAATTGCGCCAGCACTCCCTGCCGCTCTAGCATGGACAGGCGGTCTGCATCTTGCTGGATAGCGCGATAGCGCTCAGGATGGGCAATTACCGGCACAATACCGGCGGCTCGTAGTTCAAAGATTACGCGCTCCGTTTCAGGCAGCCACGCGTTGTTCCACAATTCCAGCAACAAATAGCGACTGCCGTTGAGTGTCGCGAGCCGGCCGGCTTGAATATCCTCTATTAATCCGGGTTTGATAAGTGCTTCATGGCCACAATAAAGACGCAAAGGAATGCTATTGCGATTGAGCACGTACTGTAAATCATCAACGCGAGCCGCAATTTCTGAAGCTGAACGCCTGGGGAACTCATCGTTATAATGGGGAGTCGCAATTGCGGCGGAAATACCCTCCCGCACCAGCGCACGGGCCAGAGCCAGTGCTTCCTCCAACGATTCCGGCCCATCATCAACGCCGGGCAAGATATGCAGGTGTGTATCGATCATGTTCTCTTCCCTCACCCCACTTTCTAATCTACAGTCTACTTATCCCCCCAAATCTGACTGGATCAGGAACTTCGTCCTTTCGGGGGATTTGGAACACCCTCCATCCACACGTGGCGCGATGAACCGGGCACCTCCATCCCCTCAATCGGTGCACTCCATCATCCGCAGGCCTGGTAATCAAGCTCTGCATTGATATCTTCATTCCAGGCTCCACTGAGTATAGCCGTATGAGTACCCCTGGATACGAAGCCCACAGATTTGCTGGTGATCACACTACATGAGGAGAGAACTACCTGCACTTTTAACAGGCGCTGCGCCCCTGCCTGTCGCTGTAACAAATCTTGATAGCGCCAGCCGCCGGCATCCCTCTTAGCAACACGAGGGCTGGTCCAGGTCAGGGTGATCGTACGTGTCTGGCCATAGACCAGGGTGAATAATCCGGCCCAGACCGCGCTACCAAAAGCTTTGCTCGTTCCTTGCGGCAGCCAACCATGCTGCTCAGTCAAGGTGCTGCTCAACGGGGCATAGACACGCACATAGTCACGGTAGGTAGGTGAGCCATAGTTTTTTCCCGGCAATGTCCAGGCATAGCTGATGCTGGTGTGGTGGCGGGCATTCCCCTGGGCATCAATCGTCACCTGGTCATCTACCGTTGTCACAATAAAACTGTTCGCTTTATTGGGTGAAATGTTGGCATCCACGATGAAAAGGTGATCCCCCGGCGGTGATTGAATCGTTCCGTCCACATCCAGGAGTTGCAGGATATGCTCCGCGCCAGGATCATTGAAATAGATTTGAATATCTTTTGTGCGCAACGAATTCGCCATCAGCTGTAGGAACGCTGGCAAAGCCTTGGCAGAAAGTTGCTGAACACGCTCAAAAAAATGCTCTGCTAACAATTCTGTAAAGCGTTTCCGCAGCGATGAATGCCCATCGGGCGAGGGAATCAGGTCGCTTCCTTCTCCAGCGGCGCTTCCTCCTAGCTGGTGAAAATGGATCAGGGCCACAAGGTTCTGCGCTGTGACTGTCTCTTTGTACTCAGGGACGTAGATCGGACCGGTGATAGCAAGCGCCTTTTGAATGAGCGCGGGGGTAATGGCAATCACGCCCTGTACAGCGACATTGCCACCCTCCTGTTTGTATGTTGCTTCTCCATACCTGGCGGCAGTTGGGAAATCGGCGTCGAGATTGGAGTCACGGAAACTCCAGGTAGACGGAACCAGGTAATGCTGAAACCAGGTATATGATGGCGGGTAAGCGATGCGATGTCTGGCCATTTCGTAAGGCTTATCAAGCAAATCCACATCGGTGATGTGGGTAGAGACCAGCCGCCCGCCGGAAAGTGTGGCAATACCATAGTTGCCAATGAAACCACCCGCCGGTCTCAATTCGGTCGCATCAAGCACCTCGATCAAATAATTTGCCGGTGAGCTGATCCCCAAAATTACAGGAAGCACGGGGAGGAGATTGCCAACCGCATCCAGCCAGGTCTTAAGGGTGGGTATATTCCTCTGGAACGTAGCAAGTGCGGTAGCAACTTGTGACATGAACTGTAAATCGTTGGGGCGAACCTGGCTCACCTCGCCAATGGCCTGATCAAAAGAATTTTTCACCTGCGCAAAATTGCGATCCAGCAGGCTCAAATTCGCCAGCGTTAGCCCGTGCGCCTTTTCTGTGGCCAGTGGATCTCGAAAAGCTGTCGAGACTACATCCAGGATTGCACAGCCGGCCATACCGGCTTGAGATAACGCTGCCGCGGCAGAGACCAGGTGTAAGGCCGTACTCAAGCGTACCCCGTAGACGGGGATAAGCGTACTTATCCCCGGAATTGATTGCAGGTCGCCCTCCAGTTGAGCAAATGAGGTATGCGCCGCAACAAATTCTTGCTGCACGGAATTGATAGTACCGGCGTCAAAAGGCTTTTGAGACAGCGATTCTACAAGAGTTTCCGCGGAGCGCAGGTGTTGCACTCCCACCTCTGCCATAGAGAGATAGTGCTGATAGGCCGAATTGTAGATCCGATTTCCGACTACTCCAAGCACTGATAGAACTATGCCCAACAACAAAAGCACTAAAGCCAGCAGATACAACTTGCTATGGCGACGTCCTTTCCTTTTCTCCACTTGCTGCTCCACTAGCGGCAGCGCCTGGCGCCTGCCCGCCTCGAGATCGTGAGACAGGCGCCAGGCGCTGCCCCTACTCGCGTTCCTCATCTGGTTGTGAAAATTCATTTCTGGCTCCCCTCATCGCTTGTGGGCCACGCCAAAAATACTCACAGGTGATGTGGGAGCTTCAGAAACCTGGGGAGCTTCGCTCTGCCCCCCATCACGCTTTTGCTCATTACTGTGATGATAGTAATAGTAGTAGGAGTAGGATTTATCGTGGCGGGCCTGGCGCTGCTTATTGGCGACACAGCCAACTATACGCGTGCCTGCCTGCGTCAAAATAGCTTTCACCTGCTTGAGATTCTTCTTATTAGCCCGATTGATGTCCGCAATGATCAATACACCATCCACTTTTGAGGCTAGAATGCTGGCATCAGATAAACCGAGTACCGGTGGGGTATCAAAGATGACCACTTCGACCCCATAGTTCTCAATTGCTTTAAAGAGACGGTCCATGGCTTTCGAGTCAAGCAACTCCGAGGGATTGGGCGGAAGCGGACCAGATGGCATAAAGCGCAGGTTGGGAATACCTACCGAGTGAACAAAAGGATCAAGCGTCAGAGGCGCCATGGAAACGACCCCTGGTTGCCTGACAGGCCCGCCAGGAACAGCATGCTGCTGAAGAGGAGATTGAGGAACTGCTGCTGAGCTAAAGGCCAGAATGGCATTGCTCAGGCCCATTTTGTCTCCTGGAAAGTCAAACTTCTCATGCAGCGTGGGGAGACGCAGGTCAGCATCGATAAGCAGCGTATTCTTACCGGCCTTCGCCATAAAAATCGCCAGATTGGCGGCGACAACACTTTTGCCGTCGCGAGGGGCTGCACTGGTGATCATCAAAGAACGCAACGGTTTATCGACTCCTGAGAAACCGATATTGGTACGCAGGATACGATAGGCTTCGTTGTTAGCATTATGACCGGTTGGATTGATCACATCTTCCCGGTGGTTACTTGTAGCCCGCCAGATGGTCGCCAGCACAGGCAAACCCAATAGTTCGCCAAGTTCTTCGGTTGAATGTATCCGGGTATCCAGATTCTCAAAAAGTATCGCCAGCAATACTCCTAAAAATAAACCAGCCACCAGGCCTGCGGCGCTATTCAGAAGCACATTGGGCTGCGCGGGCCTCACGGCCGGCTGGGCAGGTTGAACGATGCGCAGGAAATCTCCACCCTGCGCCTGCGTCAACTCGAGTTGAGCCAGCGCCGTTTCCCACTGGTTATAGTGTTGCTGCAATCCGCTGAGTTGCGCTTGCAAGGCCGCGATACGTGTGCGGTTTCCCCCTTGTTCCTGCAATGCGTTTATTTGATTGGAGACATTGCCGATCTCTTGCTGCGTGTTGTTCAGGTCCTGCTGCAGTTGTTGCTGTGCAAGGTGGTTATTTTGCTGCACGAGTTGCAACTGCTGCTTGATCAAGGTCTGGGCAACATCATTTGCCAGGTCTGAGGCCCGCTCTGGACTTGCATCCAGCACATCGATCTCGAAAAGCTGCGTATTGAGTTTGGTGGTTGACGTTACCTCACCGGCAAGTTGTTGCTCCGTTAAACCAGGATAATGCATAGCAACCTCACGCAGTACGGAATCACTGGTCGCTAACTCTGCCTCCGTTTGCACAAGCTGATCGCTCGCCAACAGGCTATTGTAATCGGCCTGGCTGCTACCTGTCTGGATAGCAACCTCTACAAGCACCGAGGATTGGTAGAGAGGAGTCATAAGTTTACTAACGATAAATGTCCCCAACCCTACCACCATGAAGCAGGAAAGAATCAACTTCCAGCGCTTTGTTATCACCGCCCAATATTGTTCAAAAGTCATTGCTCTCACTCCTCATTAGCCTCGCTCAGGGCCCAATCAACCTGGCCCCTACACCCCCTCCAATGGATGCTGATCATCGCTTCTGCAGAAATTGACACTGCCATTTATTTTGTCGTCACCAACTCGTGAGCCTGCATCAACTCAAAAAGCTGCTCACGCAGTTGCTCCAGGCTCTCAGTGTGAAGACTGTTCTCCAGGATCTGCATCCACTGGGCAATCGTCGAGAGGGCTGGCAACTCATAGGTATGAACTATCCGTAGGATTTTGCTATGAACAGTGGGAAGGGGTTCTTCATTAGCTGCCACTAACGTCTCGTGAAGGCGTTCACCCGGACGCAAACCTGTATACACGATGGGAATATCCTGGCCCTCGCGCAAACCATGCAGGCGAATCATCTTTTTTGCGAGATCCAGTATGCGGATAGGCTTACCCATATCCAGCATATAGAGCCCTCCCTGTTCTGCTATAGCAGAAGTCATAATTACCAGGCCGCAGGCTTCGGCAATGGTCATGAAATAGCGAGTCGCTTCTGGATCGGTTACAGTTACAGGGCCACCGCACTCGATCTGGCCCGCAAAGATAGGAACCACGCTTCCACGGCTTCCGATCACATTGCCAAAACGAACGGCACAAAATTGCGTACTGTAGCTCATCGATTGCGCGAATGACTGCACAATCACCTCTCCAAAACGCTTTGATGCGCCTAGAACACTGACAGGCGCAGCCGCCTTATCGCTCGAGATATAAAGGAAGCGCTCTACTCCATATTTCTGTGCCACCTGGCAAAGACGATAGGTGGCAATGGCATTTGTTTGCACAGCCTGATCGGGAAATTGCTCGAGCAAGGGCACATGCTTATAAGCCGCCGCGTGGAAAACGACCTGTGGACGAGCTTGCGCAAACAGGCGAGATATCCTGGGAAAATCCTTTATATCACCGATAAATGGAAACAGTAGCCCGCTACTGACATGGAGGCGCACGCTATTGACAAGATCAAAAAGCCCGGTCTCATTGGTATCCAGCGCAATCAGCATTTCCGGCTCATACTCCAACAATTGTTTGCACAATTCTGAGCCAATTGAGCCCGCCGCTCCGGTTACCAGGATGACTTTTTTCCTCAAAACTGCTTTCGCCTCACTCGATTGAAGAGAAATGGCTTCTCGCTCCAACAGGTCTGCGAAGTCGATATCGAGTAAACATCTAGCATCAGAAACTCCTTTCGAGTACAATTGCGGCATTATCCTGTTAACCAGGCCTCGTATAGCCCTTCCCTCTTTCCGCTTATACACGCCTCCCACCACGCACTCCTTTCACTATCTTCCATGCGCTTCAATGGTGCGTTCCACCGCTGCAATGACATCCTCAACATCGTCACCGGTCATACCGGGATAAATAGGTAGCGAGATAGTTCGCCGGTATGCCTCTAGAGCCACAGGAAAGTCGTCGGGTCTCAACCGGTACGTCTCTCGATAGAAAGGATGCAAATGGAGAGGAATAAAATGAACGCTTGTCCCGATATTGGCTCTTGTTAGTTCCCGAATGAATTCGTCGCGCGCAATAGAAAGATGCTCCGGCCTGAGGCGCAACAGATAGAGATGCCAGGCATGCTGGATATGCGGCGGGTCGGGAGGAGTTTCCAGTTCAGGCCGGCGCGAAAATGCTTCCGTGTAGCGTTGCGCAATCGCCTGCCGCCTTTCCCACAGCCACTCACTGCGCGCCAGCTGGTGCAAACCAATGGCCGCCGCGACATCGGTCATGTTATACTTATAGCCGGCCCGCAACACTTCATAATACCAGGAGCCCTCGGCGCTATAGCGTTTCCACGCGTCATGGCTGATACCATGAAGAGACATCATGGCGGCATGTTGGGCATAGGCGGGATTTACTGTGGTAAGCATACCCCCTTCGCCAGTAGATAAGGGCTTCGTCGCATAAAAGCTGAAAGCAGTAAAATCACTTATCGAACCAATTATGCGCCCACGATATCTGGCAGGAAACGCATGTGCCGCATCCTCGATGACCGGCAAATTATATTTACGTGCGACAGTAAGTATTTCATCCATCTCCGCCGGTAAACCCGCCAGGTGGACGACGATGATCGCTCGTGTGCGCGGCGTGATGCAGCTTTCCAGCCGAGCAGGATCGAGATTGCAGGTGCCAGGCTCAACATCCACGAACACGGGCCGCGCACGAAAATAGCACACTACCTCCGCGCAGGCCGTGAACGTGTAAACCGGCACGATCACCTCATCACCAGCTTGCAGGCCAAGCGCATCAAGGGCGAGATGCAGCGCGGCTGTAGCAGAATTAACCGCGATGGCGTAAGGAGCGCCCACTTTCTGAGCGAATTCGCGCTCAAAGCGTTTTGTCTTCGGCCCGGTCGTTAACCAACCATTACGCAGCGTATCGATCACTTCATCAATTTCCGCCTGGGTAATGTGTGGCATGGCAAATGGCAAAAAAGTCGCACGCGGCTCGCGTGTACTCACCAGGGAAGTTCCTATTTTACCCCTTATCGGGGGGAGATTCTTATCTTCCATGAAAGCGGAATACCTCAACTAGTGTTTTCAGAATAATGACAAAATCAAACCAGCACGAACGATGGGCAATATAGTACAGGTCGTATTGCAGCTTATATAATTCGCTACGATCTCCCTCCCCATAACCGAATTTGACCTGCGCCCAACCCGTTAATCCGGGCTTGACCAGCAAACGATCGTGATAGGCGGGATCAAGCATCTCCATCTCGCGCGCGAATTCCTCTCGCTCTGGACGAGGCCCCACCAGGCTCATCTCGCGGCGCAGAATATTGAACGCCTGTGGTAGTTCGTCCAGGTGCGCGGCACGCAGTACCCTGCCGACACGTGTGACGCGCGTATCATGCCTGCTCGCCCATATTGCTTTGCCATTGCTCTCCGCGCCTGGACGCATTGAGCGGAACTTGTAAATGCGAAAGGGCTTCCCCATGTACCCCAGGCGCTCCTGACTGTAAAAGATGGGACCGGGCGAATCCAGGTAAATGAGCAAGGCCATAACCGGCAAAATCAAGAGGATTAGCAGAACAGCTAGCAGTCCAAAGGTAAAGTCGACGGCGATTTGCCAGCAAGAATAAATAAAAGAAGTGCGTGGCTCAACCGATCTTGCTCTATGCGGAAAGCTACGGCTATATTCAATTGAACCTTCATCGCCGAGAATTTCATTCATTCGAGAGCGGTGTTCTTGAAGATTGGGCAACATATCTTACCTCCCTCTTTCCCTTTCTTCCTGTTAGTCACCTGTTTTCAGTATAAAAGTGTCTAAAAAGTTAAATTCTTTATTGTATCCTTAATCTCTTCCAGTTCCGGTTCCTGCTGAAACGGGCTCTGCCGCCTCGACAGCCGCCTGCTTTCTGCCAGGTAATGCCTCAATTTGTGCTTCTAGCGACTCAGAAAGCTTCGTCCTGTCAAAACGAGATTCGACAAATGCTCGCCCGCGCCAGCCTAATATTTCACCAATCTCAGGATTCTGGCGTAGGTAAAGGATCGCAGATACCAGCGCATCAGGATTCTCAGGTTCCACATATAGTGCGGCGCCCGCTTCCTGTTCCGCAAGCCGCCTGGCTTCTCCATCGATGCCTAATAGGATAGGGCGGGCACAGGCCATAATTTCATACATCTTAGATGGCAATGCTCCCTCAAACAATGGTATCTTGCGTAAAGGCACCAGGCACGTATCCGCAGCAGCAAGCAGTAACGGCATACGCTCATGCGACTGTGGTTCCAGAAACGAGACATTTTCCAGGTGCCATATGTGCGCCTGGGACACCAGATGTGCTTTCTCAGCGCCATCGCCAGCGAAAACGAAATGCACATCTGTATTGTCTTGCATTCTCCGGGCCGCTTCGAGTACTGTGCCCAGCCCTTGTGCCACTCCATGCGTTCCGGCGTAGAGAACGATAAAGCGATTATCCCAGCCGAGTTCGTCACGTGCTTGCGCGCGAGATAGCGGGCGAAATTTGTTGGTATCAACGCCGTTCGTCAGGAGAAAAACACGTTCGGGGGCCAGGCCTCGCTCGATAAGTATATCGCGAATGCCCTGCGTTACTGCCCATACTCGCCAGGCCCGTTGATACGTGGACCACTCCAACCATTCGGCCAGCCCGACTGCCACACGATTTCGCAACATACCCAGCTGAACGGCAGATTCGGGCCAGAGATCGGCAACGGTAAAAATATAGGGGCAGCGTTTGCCCCACGCCAATAGACGCACGCCAATGGCATCAAAGAGCGGTGGAGATTCGGCGATGATGAGATCCGGCTGGCCAATGTCTTTCCACCCAAGCAAGGGGGCGATACAGCCAAATGAAAGCTGCCCTAAAACACGACGAAAAAATCCCTTGTTTGGTGTGATGTAGCTCCAGGCGCGCACAATATACACTCCATTACGAGTCTCATGCTGCATGAAGCGGCCCCCATATTCTGGCGGAACAACACCCGATGGAAAGTTAGGAAAAGTAGTCAGGATAGTAACACGATGGCCCTTCATCACCAGTTGCTGCGCCATTTCGCTAATGCGTATGGCAGGCGGAGTCTTCTCCGGTGGATAATATGGTGTTACAAACAGTATATAACTCATCTTTCATCTTCTCTTCCTGGAGCCCCACCCAAGGCGCGATGTGGGCTTTTTTTCGATCAGAAACGCCGGTGCGCGGCTATGGCAGCGCCGTCATCTGATCGGCCGCGTAGTATCTGGCCCCTACCCCCCGCAAAGCAGCTATAAGCCGCGGGCAATGCGCAACGCGGCATCCCCCTTACCAAACGGATTGATCACACATACATCAGGCTCTGGTCTATTTACGGCTTCCAAAATAGCATTCGTCCTGCAACCGGCCAGGATATTCCACCCACTTTCGACCGTCTCGATCCACTCCGTCTCTTCACGCAGTGTGACACAAGGTACGCCCAGCAGAAATGCCTCCTTCTGCACACCACCTGAATCCGTAAGCACACGATGCGCAGACTTTTCGAGCGCCAGCATATCCAGATACCCTACAGGCTCGATAAACCGGATATGGTTCCCCCACGTGATGTCATACTTCTTTATCAACTTGCTCGTACGCGGATGTAGAGGAAAAATAACAGGCATATCCAGTCTATTCAGTGCCTGCACAATCCTGCCCATAGCATCAGAATCATCGGTATTGGCAGGCCGGTGCACAGTGAGCAGTAGATAGCCGTGCGGCGAGACACCATATGTGGATAAAAGCGACCGGGCACGTGCCTCCAGTTCTGGCTGTACCTGCAGCAGCATATCGTACATCACATCTCCCACCACCTCGACACCCTGCGTAATGCCTTCGCTTTCCAGATGCATGCAGGCCGTTTCGGTCGGACAAAAGAGCCGGTCTGAAAGATGATCGGTTACAACGCGATTGACCTCCTCTGGCATAGTACGGTTAAAGCTGCGCAGCCCCGCTTCAACATGCGCAACGGGAATATGCAGCTTCGCCGCCACCAACGCTCCCGCGAGTGTAGAGTTCGTATCGCCATAGACCATGACCCGGTCAGGATGTTCCCGCATCAGAACCTGCTCGAGAGATTCAAGCATGCGTGCGGTCTGTACAGCGTGGGAACCAGAACCAACCTCGAGGTTATAGTCAGGAACCGGTATTGCCAGCTCATCAAAAAACTGGGCCGACATACGATAATCGTAGTGCTGCCCCGTATGAATGATGATCTCCTGATGTAGCTGACGCAATGCGGCGCTAACCGGCGCAAGCTTTATAAACTGCGGACGGGCCCCCACAATCGATGCTACTCGCACTATTCGCCCCTCTCGATAAGTGAAGTCGCAGAGATCAAGCTATAATTGCCTTTTAATGGCTTAGCTCTCCTGTAACCACCATCTCCAATACTCAGATACCGCCACCCCAGAGCTTCAATGCTCTCACGGGAACAGGCGCGGCGTCCATCGAGCAGGAGTTTACAATGTGTAAAGCGACTAAAATCGATCGCTTGATAGGCCTGGTGATCGGCCTGGAGAATAATAGCGCGTATCTCATCCTCAAGCCCTTCACAAAAAGGGGTAAACCCCAGCATATGCAACTCATCTTTAGTGAAGAGGGGATCATCCACATAGGTGGTTGCCCCATGCCTCACCAGTGCGTCCCGAATCAATCCTGCACTCGTGTAGGCCGCTTCCCGCACATTTCCCCGATACGCCACGCCCAGAATCAATGCAGATAACCCAACCAATGATCCAAGAGCCTCTTCAATTCTCCGCACTGCATATTCCGCCATCGCGTCATTGATCTGGCGAGCATAGCGTGGCAAAAGCAACACCGGCAAACTGTGGCCGGTTAATGTTTGCAAGGCTGCTTTTTCAACTCCGTTGAACAGAAAATAGGGATAGACAGGAATGCAATGGCCGCCGACGCCAATACCAGGATGATGAATATGGGAATACGGCTGCGTATTAGCTGCCTCTATAGCTGCGGTCACATTCAACCCATGCACATCGGCGTAGCAAGCGAACTCATTTGCCAGGGCGATATTGACATCGCGATAGGTTGCCTCGATTAGTTTCACAAACTCGGCCTCATCTGTTGAGGCCATACTAATAATGTCTGTTTCCAGCACAGAGCGATAAAACGTCTCTGCCGCGACCAGGCTGTCCTCGTCGATACCACCAATTACCTTTGGATAAGTACGCAGGTCTCGGAAGATACGCCCGGACGTTACCCGTTCCGGACTATAGGCAAGGTAGAAATCTTTACCCGCTTCAAGATGTGCGGACCGTTCAAGAATCCTGCGAAACCGTTTAGCTGTCGTGCCTACAGGTAAAGTCGTCTCATAGATTACCAGCGAGCCGGGTTGGAGACCTGCTCCAATAGCAACCGTTGCCGCATCTATCGCATCGAAGTTTACCTCATGCCACGCATCGACAACTACCGGCACAATTACGATGACCACTTTGGACCTGCGAACGGCATCCGTAGTTTCCAGCGTTGCGCGAAGCAATCCCGCCCGTACCAGCCTGGGAACCTCAAAAGCAAGTTCCGCTTCCTCCTGGATATGCGCTTGCCCGGCGTTGACCCTGGCAACTACCTCGGGATTAATGTCGCAACCAATCACCTTTCGTCCATGCATAGCATATTGCACAGCAAGCGGCAAACCAATTTTGCCCAGGCCAACTACGGCAATGGACTCAGTTGCATTGGTTGGATCGAGTAACGTGTTTTGCATACTATACCTTCGCTCCCACTTTCGCCCACTGCTTTATATTTTCCGTACTATACGAGGACTCATTAAGCCGGTAAGCCACTTTCAAAACCGCCAGACCATCTTCGCCGGTGATAGTAGGCATGGCATCATTGCATATTGCTGCAATCACGTCTTCGTACTCTAACCTTAAAGGTTCCGCTTTCTGAATCTTCAGGCGAGTCATTGTCCCTTCGCTCACGCCTTTCAGAGAACGTAACGCATCCCAGGCTGTAACCGTATAATCATTTTCATGAAAGGACAGATCCTGAGTGAGATAATCAACGCGATAGAGTCCCCTTTCACCCGTAACGCTTAGCTCGCGAAATTTCGCGGGTGTCAGCCAGTTCACATCCAGGGCACCAATCACATCATTTGCAAAACACAGCACACCGAGCAATAAATCCTCGTGTGTATCATGTATACGGCGTTGTGTCACGGCATAGACGTCTTGTACTTCTGAATCTGCCAAATATCTCATCACATCAATATCATGAGTTGCCAAATCGAAAGTGACACCCACATCACGGATACGAGGTGGAAATGGGCCAAGCCGGCGCGCATGCATTTGAAATACCTGACCAAGTTCGCCAGAAACAAGGCGCCGTTTCAGTTCGATAACCGCCGGATTAAAGCGTTCAATATGCCCAACGGCAAGTTTAGCTCCACGAGCACGAGCCACTTGAATAAGATGAACAGCTTCCTCAATAGTGCTGGTCATGGGCTTCTCAATCAAGACATTGATACCGCGGTCAAGGACAAAAGAGGCAACCTCATAGTGCAAGTGAGTCGGTACAACCACCGCGACCAGGTCTGGATGGGTCTTTTCCACCATTTCACGATAATCGGTATATCCGTCTACGTAAAAGCGCCCCATTGCGCGCCGCAACGTGGGTTCGTGCACCTCCGCTACGCCTACCAGCAATACCTGCTCCTCGTTGAAATCCCGTAATACACGCAGGTGATTCATGCCCATCGAACCCGCGCCCACAATCGCTACCCTCAATCGCATAGCGCCAAAACCTCCGTCGCGATTTTCTTCAGTTCTTCCATCTTCAGAGCCGGATGAACAGGCAGCGATAACACCTGCTGCGCGGCAACTTCCGCAACCGGTAATTGCACACCGGAAACGTTCTTCGGACGGCTCCATACGCGAAACAAACCGGGGGATGATATATAAAATGGTTGCTTATGAATTGGATGGGGATAATGTATTCCGGTCCCGACACCACGCGCATGCAACCTCCTGGCCCATTGATCGCGATCCTGGCCCTCTGGCACGCGAATCGTATACTGGTGAAAGACATGACGATACCCGGCATAGACCACCGGCGCCTGGACGAATTTCTCCAGACACTCCGTTAAAAACATGGCATTAGCGATACGCCGCTCAGTAAACCGTTCCAGCTTCTCAATTTGCGCCAGGCCTAATGCGGCCTGCATCTCGGTCATGCGAAAATTGTAGCCCTGCGTAATATGGCGATAGCGTTCCGCTTGCCCGTGACTGCGCAGCAGGCGCAGGCGATTGGCAATAACGGGATCATTTGTGGTAATCATGCCGCCTTCGCCCGCCGTCATATTTTTGGTGGCATAGAAGGAGAAACAGCCAGTACCAAAGCTGCCAACCGGTTTGCCATCTATGCTCGCCGCGTGCGCCTGGCACGCATCCTCGATAATCACCAGGTTATTAGTTGCAGCAATCGCCTCCAGGCGCTCCATATCGCAAGGGTTACCGTAGAGATGCACGGGCATAATTGCTTTCGTGCGGGGTGTGATCGCCGCCTGAACCTGCTCAGGGTCGATGTTGTAGGTCTCCGGATCGATATCGACAAACACAGGGGTTGCGCCCACCAGCAAGATGACGTTTGCGGTTGCGGCAAAACTAAAAGGTGTGGTAATCACCTCATCACCGGTTCCGATCTCATGCGCCAGGAGCGAAAGATGAAGCGCGGCTGTGCCCGAAGAAACCGCTACGGCTTCCCGCACCTGGCAGAGTTCGGCAAAACGCTTTTCGAATGCGGCAACCTGTTCCCCCTGCGCCAGTTGACCCGACGCTAAGACGCGCAAAATAGCTGCTTCCTCTTCAGCGCCGAGAAGAGGACGAGCGATTGGAATCATATGCTTGTTCCTTAAATCATCCCCGTAGGGACAGTGCCTACGGCGATTCCTGCAAAAACTGTTCGAATATATCAGTGCGTTCTTTCAGGAATGGGTATCTTCACATGCCTGTCGCAAGAAAGGCAAAAACCATCCAGGGTTGAGGAGACCTGCTCGACACCCAGCAGGCGCTGGCCACAGTAGCACACGTAGCCATGTTGCCGTGCTGGATTGCCATACACAAGCGCGTGTGCCGGAACCGAACGAGTCACAACCGAACCTGCGCCAATCATGGCAAATGCGCCGATAGTGACACCAGGCAAAATGATCGAACCGGCTCCTATCGATGCGCCTGTACACACGCGTATCAACCCGACCTCCCAATCATCCTGCCCTTTGACCGAACCCTCAGGAGTAATGGCGCGAGGAAGCTTATCATTCGTGAAGCAGGCATGCGGGCCGATGAAGACTCCATCTTCGATAGTCACGCCGTGATAGATCGACACATTATTCTGGATTTTCACCCGCTCGCCAATCACCACATCAACATCGATGTAGACGTTCTTGGCGAGATTGCAGTCGGCGCCAATAGATGCGCCACCGCGCACCTGAGCTTGATTCCAGATACGTGTTCCCTTGCCAACGCGCGCGCCGGGAGCAACCTCCGCTGTTGGGTGAATATGCACATCTTCCACGTTCTACCTCCACAACCGCATCATTGAATAGTAGGGGCGTACCACGTGACGAGTGCGATGAATCGTCCCTCTACTCAATCCGCACTCTACCGGCGCCCTCTTCAATCTATGAAGATTTTTCTAAACATGTCTATTTCCAGTATATGACTCAGATCAATCGAAGAAGTTTTATATATCTCCTGAACGTCTCATCTCAGCAATACCTTGAAACTTTTGGCTGCGAGAAAACGTAGAACATAACAGAACAAATCATAGAAAGTGGGTTAAGAGTGTATGCCCAATTGGAACCAGCACGATATTCACGAGCATATGCATGTGTATACCTCCGATGACCAGGATATCGGTCATATCGCGAAAGTGTACGAGGATTCTTTCCTCGTACACAAAGGTTACTTTTTTCCTACAGACCGCTATATTCCCTATGATGCCATTACTTCAGTCACGAACGACCGTGTAAACCTTTCCATAGATGCTGAAGAGGCCAAACTAAAGCAGTGGGAGAAGCGCCCCAATTACGAAGATCACCAGGGCGACCCTCTACAACTTTTTTATGATCGCGGGCATGGTATTCATGATCCTTTTGAAGATCAAAATCGCAGTGAGCGCTAATCAACTCTGATATATTCCTGTTTGCTTTAGTAACCGTCATACTTACTCTGCTGAGAAAGCAGGCGAACATACCGTAAAATGAGTCTATATGGACGTAATACATGTGATATGGTAGTCGATACCCGCATCAAGCCCGTTGCCCGGCTATCTTGAACCCAGCAGTACAACGTAACGATTTGGCGTTTTTCTGCGTATTAAGAGCAAGTCCTTATCCGGGCTTTTAGATTATCAAAACTGTTTATTATGCTGTATCGTATTACTTTATGAACCCGCTTCCATCTCGTAAGATACGGTTAGAACCTGATCCGATCTAGGGTAATCACCTGATGCTATGGTCTGGTCTACTCTATACAATAGGAGAAGAATGAGGAAGGAATAGGGTAAGCATAAACGCATGTTCAGCACTGGTTTGCTCTTCGGCCTGTGAGTGCTGACCACGAGGCCACACGGAGGAGTCCGACAGCTGATTTTGTCGGTAAGTTTCCCGAAGGGAGCGTGGATTTATGGCAATAATCGATCCTACGAGCGATGTTTTTAGTTCTATGTTGGCTGCACCCACGGTATTCCCTGCGCCCGATCAAGATTTGGAAACCCACCTGGATACGTTCCTGGTTACATCCACTTCTAAGCACGATACCGAGCCCCTGGTTGCAGATCCCTCTATAGAGGATATTGAAGACACGCTGCTTGATGAATCCGATGATATTGGTGAAAATGACACACTTGAAGAACTGACTTTACGCGAACGACGCACGCGGTCGGCAAGTGCTCGCATGGTACAAGGCTCTGAGGATGCTTTTCAGAGCTATCTGCGCGATATTCGTGGCCTGGGTCTACTCACCCACGCGGAGGAAATCGAACTGGCGCGCAGTGCCGCCGCAGGTGACGAAATGGCCCGCCGCAAGCTGATCGAATCAAATCTGCGCCTGGTCATTGCCATCGCACGCCGCTATACCAGCACAGGTGTTCCGCTGATCGATCTTATTCAAGAGGGCAATCTAGGACTCATGCGTGCCGCGGAAAAATTTGATTACCGCCGGGGCTGCCATTTCGGTACCTATGCCACGTGGTGGATTCGCCAGGCAGTCAGCCGCGCAGCCGGCGAACAATCCCGCCTGATTCATCTGCCAGAACACGTGGCCACGCGCCTGCGGAAAGTACGGCGGGTTGCCGCTCAGCTATCACAGGAGAATGGCCTCGATCCGCTGCCCGAGCAAATTGCAGAGGCATGTAACATCAATCTGGAAGAAGTTGTTGATTTGCTTGGCATCATTGAGCAGCCAGTTTCGCTCGATGCCCCTGTCGATGATGAGGCCCGCTACTCGCTGGCCGATACACTTGAAGACAGCGCGGCTCCTGCTCCGGCAGAAACCGCCTCACAACACCTGCTCGGCGAAGAACTACATCGCGCACTCGCGCTGCTTACCCCCCGCGAGCGTGCAGTGATTACTCTCCGCTATGGCATTGGCGATGGGCGCAGCCGCACCTTGCTTGAGGTCGGAAAAGAACTTGGCATATCCCGCGAACGTGTGCGCCAGCTGGAGGTAGTGGCCCTTATGAAGCTGCGCGGTATTAGCGGAAACGCGGCGTTGCGAGAATGCGTCTGATCGCTCTTTCTTCGGAAGTGAAAAACATGCCACCAGGGCACTGCCCTGGTGGCATGTTTTTCACTTCCGAAAAGTTACTAATCCATCTCGACGAATCGACCAAACTGTGCTACACTGCACCTTAAGAAAATACGTGTCCTTTTCTCAGTCATAAGGAAGGTGAAAGTCCATGGCAACCTGTACTTCTTGCGGCCATGATGTTACCGGTAAAAAGTTTTGCCCAGAATGCGGCACACCCGTACAGCCAACAGGAACCGGCACCGGGCCAGGCAATACCGCCGCAACCAGTACCTGTCCGCGCTGCAGCGGGACAGTGAAAGCTGGGGCAGCGTTCTGCATGCATTGCGGCTCATCATTGAGCCCGCAGGTCGCGACCGCCACTGTACAGTCTCAGTCCCAACCCCTCACTCAGACATGTGTCGCCTGCGGCACAGAAGTTCCAACCGGTAATGCTTTCTGTACGAATTGTGGGCAGAGTATGCATGCTCCGGCTACACAGGTTGCGACAGCGGCGCCGGCGCCCGCCTTTTGCACGAACTGTGGGCGGCAAAATAACCCCGGCGTGAAGTTCTGCGCGGGCTGTGGCAGCCCCATTGCTACTGGCGCTCCTGCTCCCCAAACCACCTATGGGCAAACCGGGCAATATCCACAGTCACAGCCCTATTCCCAACCATATGGCCAGCCACAGTACCAACCGTACCAGCAGCAGCCCTACCAGCAGCAGTACGGACAACCAGCATATAATCCCCAGTACCCGCAACAGTATGGTCAGGCAGGCTACCAGCCACAGCCCATGGTTGGGCAGCAGCCAATGGTGCTGCGCTGCCCGACATGTATGGCAATGGCTCCGGTGGGTACCGCCAATTGCCCCAGCTGCCGCACCAGCCTGGCCGGCGTTGTCCCAACGCCCTCCTATACACCGATGCCAGGGCAACAGGGAGGATTCGGCGGTATGCTGCAAGGAGATGGGGGGAAATATGCCATGGGGGCCCTCGGCGGTGCTGCCGCTATCATTGGCGGCGAGATGCTAATGCATGGAATAGAACGCGACTTCGAGCGCGATAGATATGAGCGCCGCGATGAAGGAGATGGACTGCTTGGTGGGCTTGGCGACCTGGCCAACGACATCGGCCTCTTCTAATTTAAGAGTCTTCAAGGGACAAAAATCAGGGTGACCGCAAGGGCACAGGAGTATCCTCGCGGTCGCCTTATGGTCATCCTCAAATGCGAGAGCCTCAGCAAACATCCAAAATGGCTACTTTTGTCCCCACCCCCCATTGCGACACACCATGAAATCGTCTATACTACTGCGAGATAATTTTAATCACGCAATGCAAAGGCTAATCCATTGCGTCTCGCCCATTCTGGTTATTGACCAAGGAAGTATCTTTTATCGATGAACTACCAGCGAACAACGCTACCCAATGGGCTTCGCCTACTAACTGCTTCAATGCCAGGTATGCGCTCTGCCAGTATTGCTTTCTTTTTTACCGTAGGCTCTCGCTATGAGCCATATGAACAAGCAGGAATCTCGCACTTTATCGAGCATATGCTCTTCAAAGGCACGCAGCATTATCCCACCGCCCGGCTCATATCAGAAGCGATTGAAGGGGTGGGAGGCATTTTTAATGGCAGTACAGGGAAAGAATTGACGAACTATATCGCGCGCGTACCAGGCGAACATGTAGAACCGGTTATGCGCGTCCTGGCAGATATGGTGCGCAGGCCGCTCTTCGATCCCATCGAAATCGAGAAAGAGCGCGCTGTTATCCTTGAAGAACTCAGCTCCACACGAGATGAACCACAGGAATGGGTCAACTTGCTGATCGATGAAACGATGTGGCCAGGCCTGCCATTAGGACGCGATGATGCCGGATTTGAGAAAACGGTCGAAAAGATCACACGCAAGCAAATGCTTGCATACTTCGACGAATACTATCGACCCAACTCTCTCATCATCAGCGTAGCCGGAAATATCAATCACACACACATTACCCACCTGACGGAGCAGCTTTTTGGGGATTGGCAGGCCCATGATCATACGCCCTGGACAGAAAACCTGCCACCAAAGGATACCGTACCTGTTGCTATAATACAAAAAGAAACAGAGCAAGTTAATCTCTGCCTTGGAACATTAGGAATAGCCTATTCTTCTCCCGACTATTATCCTTTTCTATTAATTAATGCTATTCTAGGGGATGGAATGAGTTCGCGGCTCTTTCAGAATATCCGTGAAGAGAAAGGACTCGCCTACGATATCGGTAGCTATTTCAACAGCTACTATGAGACCGGCAACTTTGTGGTAAGCGCGGGGGTAGACCCATTGCAAGTCGAACCAGCGATTCAGGCCATTGTACGCACACTGGCAGAACTGTGTGAGACTCCCGTTGCTGTTGATGAACTTGAACGGATCAAGGCGTATGTACGCGGGAACATGATATTAGGGTTAGAGGGCACGCAACAGGTAGCTTCCTGGTTGGGAAGTCAGGAATGCCTGCGTGGCCGTATTATAGATATCGATGAAATAGTAGAGTACATTGACGCCGTAACGCCACAAGATATTCAGCGTATAGCACAAAGCTGTTTTGCTCCTGAATGGCGGCGCCTGGCTCTTATCGGGCCGGACGATTTACCACGAGCAGAACGCCTTACCCAGCTGCTGAAAGGTGGGGACTGAGAGGAGATCGATTTTATGGCACAAACAATGCTTCGCGAATACTTGCAGAAGACCGAAGATGCCATCAGCGCCGGACATATTGATGAAGCCATGAGCAGGTGCCAATACCTTCTCACGTATTTTCCCGATGCGCTCGAAGTACAACGCCTCCTTGGTGAGATTTACATGGCGCAAGGACATCTTGAGGACGCGCAACAGGTCTTCGATTGGATTCTCACCAACGATCCAGAGAACGTCATTGTGTACTGTGATCGCGCCTTGATGAGCGAACGAATGTCTGATATTGAAACCGCTCTCGATTGCTACCAGCAGGCCTACGAACTGAGCCGCGCTAACCCACAAATTCGCCAGGAATTTAACCAGTTGAGCGCCAGAAGCGGCCAGCCCGGGTTTATGTTCTCACGCGCCGGCCTGGCGCGGCTGTATATGCGTGGCGATCTTCTCGTTCAGGCCATCCAGGAATGGGAGGCAGTGCTTGCCAATACGCCCAATCGCCTCGATGCTCGTACCGGCCTGCTCGAAGCATACTGGCGCGAGGGACTCTACGACCAGGTAGAACAGCTGGCCACTCAAATTCTGGACGAAATACCCGGCTGTGTCAAAGCCCTGCTGCTACTTGCTCACGTCACCGCGCCACAAAACTTCGAGCGAGCTAAAACACTGGTGCAACAGGCCAGGCTACTTGATCCTGAGATGCACATGGCTTCCAACCTCTTTAGTGAGTTGGCCGCCAATCACCCCCGCGATCCATTCCTGATGTTACTCAAACAAGAACCCATCGTCTTGCCGGAAGCTAATGGAGTCCCTGCTCCTGTTGTAGCTTCACCCGTCGCCAGTACTATTGAGGCTAACGGCTCCATCAGTCCGGTGCCAGCTTCCGATCCCTCTCGAAACTGGCACCATATGGAAAGCTGGAGCGAACTCGATACGCTATCAATACCTCAACAAGAAATGCCGGCAGTTCAAGAGCCATCTTCTTTCGCCACCTGGTCCGGAAACAACATTCAGCATACCGACCAATGGGCCCCGATGAATACCACACCATCAAATCGCATCAACGGGGAAACCTGGCAGGAGCCACAGGCATTCGACGAGGACTTTGATCCGGCCCTTCTTGAACAGCAGCCATGGTACCAGGCAGAGCAAATGCAATCCTCGACGCCTCCAGAAGCTGCCAGTACGTGGGACCATCTCAGCCCTGGCAACCATGCCGAACCGGTTGCCAGGGATAGCTGGCCGTCTAACATCCAGGAAACCGATTTGCCAACACCTCCCGCCTGGCTTGACATGCTTACAAGAGGTGAACGCGCGCACTCTGGCGAGCCGGCATCATCGCCGCCGATTCAGCCTGACAACAGTCAGGAGCAGGAAGACCACCCATTTACAACCCGGCAAGAATCAGAACCAGACCTTGCTACCCAGGCCTCAGGGCAACAATACGCTGATACTCCTATTAAGCAGAATGAAGAGCCTATCTTCTTCTCATCAGACGACAAGGACGACGATATAAGCTGGCCTGAATGGCTGAAATCGTTAGGGGCCGCAACTCTGGACGAACCTCCAGCGGAGGAAACCATTCCGGTTGTACCTGAACCACATGGTATATCCTTGCCAGAGCCATGGGGTGCTGCACCAGCCCCAGAACCACAACATAGACTTGACGAGCCAGCGGCACCAGTTGATCAAACTCTTGCCGAAGAAGAAAAGCAGTACCTGATTACTATGGAAAACCTGGAGCGAGACCTGCACCGCCAGGGCTTTATTCCGTTGGAACCTGGTATGCTTTCGGCAATCGCGCCGGAGCCTGAGCAGGAGGAACCCTCGCTCTCATCGGCGCTGGCGCAGCTTGCCAATTTCACGCCGTCCTATCAATCAGATCAGGCGAATGCGCCAATCACAGCCAGCGAATCTGAGGAAGCGGCGCAACCATTTGAATTTACTGAACCAGTTTCTGAACCTGCTGTAGCCAATGACTTGCCACAGCCCGTTGAGCCGTTATGGGGGACAGAAGTCCCCGCGGCAGTACATGAGCCAGCAGCCGATGCCATGGTTTCACCACCACCGTTGCAAGAGTGGCCCGCATTCCACCCGGTAGACCAGATCGAAGCACAACAAGAGCCTCAACCGCCGGATGAAACGGAAACGGCTTCTCAACCCATGTCAAACGCGGCTCAGGAGCAGGAGCTTCAACCAGCGCCAGAACAGGTATTCGCGCCTGCTGCCAGCGCCAATAACGCTTCAGCAGAAGAAAACGTACTCATACCTGCCTATCGCGCCGATTCGTTGCTCGAAGATGAACTCGAGACAACGATGAAGCGACCAGCGATTCGCCTGCAGCCTGTGCAGAAGTCAGGCGGGCACATGGATATCCCGCATCCTACCCTGAAAGCGCGCCCTGGAGAGCGAGGAGCGGGCAGCAAGATGCCAGAGGGCGATTTGAGCAATAAAGAGCGCCTGCTGAAAGGCTATCAATATCAACTGGCAGGTGCGTATGATGATGCCATGCAGGAATACCGTATCATCATACGCAACGCTCCCGAACTACTTGGTGAGGTGGTCAGCAACCTGCGCGCATTGCTCAAACTGGCCCCCAAATACTCAGCGGGATATCGTGTACTGGGTGATGCTTACATGCGAGAGGGGGAGTATCTACAGGCCATGGAGGCCTATAACAAAGCACTCACGATGGCGAAAAAGGCCAAAAGTCAGAGTCGCTAGTTTCAATCCCCAACGGGTCGAGCCATCATGAGCATACGCGCCGCTGCCAACGAGGAGAGGATGCCACTCCAATCCGAAAAGGCCTGGGGAAATAGGACAACATAAAAGGAGGGCCAAAGTGGAAACGATTCTTCAACGGTTGACCGAACTGGACGAGATCACCGGCGCTATTCTTGTCGGCAAGGATGGTTTGATCGTCAGCGGGGCGCTGCATAGTGAGGATGAGGAAATGTTGGGCGCAATGTCGGCAGCCATCTTTGGGTCCATCTCCGATTACACAGCACAGATAAATAATGGCGATTTACACCATGTCATTATCGAAACGAGCACAGGAACGGTACAATTCGCGGAGGTGGGCGAACTTATTCTTGTCGTCACCACTTCTCCCAGTAGTAATCTTGGCCGTGTGCGCCTAGAAATAACAAAGGCCTGCCGCCAGCTTTCAAGGGCAGTCACGGCATATTAAGATCACACGTTCACATCAGGAAGATATCCCCTGTTGCCGATTCAGATGTTTTTCTTTAGAATACGATTGAGAGCTCGGACACCTCGTAGGAGAGTAAATTTTCTCAAGGTAAGGGATATTTAGCAGGTTCCCTCTTGCCGGGCCGTTTTTCCACCAATTCTCATAACAAATTTTAGGAGATAAGTAGTGAATTCAACTTCAGGCCTGGCTCAGAAAATCACTGAGGCGGCGTTGCATTGTGAGACGGTAGAAGAGCTCCAGCCGGCAAGTATCGGTGAGGGCTCATGGCAAAATGAGTTATTACTATTCACAAAGCCTGAGATATTCTTAGTACCGGACAGGCGGCAGTCAGAAAAGATTGTTGATCTCGTACTCGACAAAATCAGCGCATTCGATGCGCATATCGTGGGGATCACCGTCGTAGGGGGGCGTGTGCTTGATGAGATGGAAATTATGAATAAGCATTATGGTTTCATCAATGTTCTCTCTCGATCTGCATCTAATGTTCTCAACGCCGAGGATAGAAAGAAGATTGCAGATGCCCTGGACATGCCCATCGATGGATATGATGTCCTGGGCGGACATGAGTACTTAAAAGAGTACCCGCAAGAGACCGGCTCTAGCCTGGATAGGCTATGGTTTACCGGTAAATCGACCAAGATCAGAAGTGGTTTCTACGTCCGGCCTGTCGAAAAAGAGGGACGAAGGATCATTCTCGTCAACGGGTTCCATCCTGAACAGCTTTCCCACTTCATCGACCCATCCCATAAAATCGTCCTGATGCTGCTGCATTCTAATACTGACTGGCCAGCGCTTAAAAACGAAATGGTAGGTGCAACTTTCCCAGAGAAAGCTGCACCGGGGTCCATTCGTGGCACGCTTTATGCGAATCCAAAAGAATATGGCTACGAGGAAGTGACCATAGCCAACAATTCGGTTCACCTCTCTGCCGGGCCATTTGAGGGCATGTTTGAGATCGTGAACTTCTTCGGCCAGATCAAGGACTTAGACTTACATACCCTACCACCTTTAACATTACGGCGCATGCTTGAAGCAGGTATCGATTATCAACACGCAGTAAGCGCTCTAGATAATCCACAGCTGACCCGCTCCGGCAAATCTGTTGATCTCTTCACTGCCACAGAGGATATGAATACAGATGATGCGGTAGCACTTTATAAAAGTAGTCTTTGAGGCATCAGCCGGTAGATTTTGTACGGAGAAGAATGCCAGCGGTTTCGACTGCTGGCCTTTTCTTGCCCTAATGGGCAGCAGACGGGGCTTCTTCGCTGGGAGATTGCTCTTCTTCTGCCTTTGCCTGGCGTTTATTTGCCAGGCGCCAGCACAATGCCTTGCTACGTAAACAGCGTTCCTGTTCTTCAAACGTAACGGGGGGTGTATTCTTCATGCAGAAAACCTGGTACATTGGCTCCCCCGCAGCCACATCATTGCCTGGGAACCATCGCTCACGGTAAAATGGGCAACCATTTTTATGCTTGCGCCAGTTGCAATTTTCTGCCGGATTGGTTTCTATCGTACCTGCCAACAATTCGTCCTTCCTGATAGATAATCACTCCTTGCGATAAGTGAGTGATGTACGTAGTATACCATATTCTTGCGATAACCAGTCCTCCGTGATTACCTTCTTACCTTTCTCGCAGATTCTGTAGTTTCAACAACAGGGCATAGCAAACTATTCCCTTCTTTGCTACAATAGCCTTGATAAGAAAGAAGGCACAGGGCATGATGAACAATGCGTGATCGTCTGCCACAAAAATTGGAGAATCACTTGATTGAACCACAGCGCGATAAAGAAAACTTGAGCGAATTGCCGGGATATAGGCCATATATCCCTCCCGGACAACCACAGCCAGGCGACCCTCTTGAGAAAGACCAGGCGCCCTGGACGATACGGCAAACGTTTACGGGCATTTTACTGACCCTGGTCCCATGGATTGTATTAGCCTTCTTGCTAGACAATATAGGTGGGGGTAAAACATCCAACACCGGAACTCTCACGCCACAACAGGACCTGGTCGCAGCAATTATCACCCTCATTTTCTCGACCATTATCGAGGCGGCATTCCTGATAGCGCCTTTTTATTACGCGAACGCCGTATTCCGCGGCATTGCTCACCATACAAAATTATCATTAAAGGCGCTCGGCTTCCGCAAATTTTCGGTTGGTACTACATTTTTCTGGATAGTAGTACTCATTATAGCCATTTTAGCCGTTAACAACATCTATCAATACCTGATTACGGCATTTCACCTGAACCTGCAAACCAACGACCAGGTTTTGCTCGCGGAGAGCAAAAAAGCGCCCTTGACCACATATGCCACGTTATTAGTCGCCGTCTTCGTTGCACCGTTTTGTGAAGAAATCTTCTTCCGTGGATTCGTCTTTCAAGGTTTAAGACGAGGGATGCCTGCCGGCTGGGCGATTTTGTTCAGCGCGCTCATCTTTGGGGTAGCACACGCCGATCCAGGCTCATTCGCGGTGCTGTTCATTATCGGGCTGGCCCTGGCTTTCTTGCGCTGGCGCACAAAATCGATCTGGCCAGGGATGATGCTGCACATGCTCAATAATGGTATTGGCGCTATTGTTATCGTTCTCTATATACAGGGTATTATGCATTAGCGGCTACTTCTTACGCCTATCCTCAACCCGGGCGCTGGCGGTCTTGGACTCACCACCACTGGCGCGCGGCAGGCTATCGGAAGCAACCAGCTCTACCTTTGGAGTATTTCCCGTAATGGCCTTGACAGATTCGGCCATTTCGTGACTCAAGGTATGGGTGCGCTCAGCATTATGCAGCAGCGAGGCATCCTTCACCTCGACTTTAAGATCGAAGGTATCCAGGCCGTTGTGCTTATCAACGATGATGCGGAAGTTCGCGCCCGTTTCGGGGAACTTCACCAGGGCGGCTTCAACCTGGCTGGGGAAGACGATCAGGCCGCGAATCGAGACCGCGTCATCGCTGCGCCCCTTGATGGCTCCAATTTTGGGATGTGTGCGCCCGCAGGCACAGCGATCCTCCCACCAGGTGCGTGAAAGGTCGCGGCTGCGATAGCGAATCATAGCCGTTCCATCGGCAGTGAGCCACGTCCAGACCAGTTCACCATCGTGTCCATCCGGCACACGCTCACCTGTATCAGGATTGATGCATTCGACCAGGAACGCATCGGCCCAGGCATGCATGCCATCGCGCACTTCGCACTCGCAGGTCATACCGGGACCAAGAAATTCGGTCATGCCAAATTCATCGTAAGCGGTGATATTGAAGAGTTCTTCAAGTTTCAAACGCGTCTCCCACGGCCAGGGTTCAGCGCCGAACAGGCCGATCTTGAGCCTGGTTTCACGAAAATCGACGCCTCGCTCTCGCGCTTTCCCTCCAAGATAGAGGCCAACCGAGGGCGTCATACACATGGCGGTGACGCCAAAGTCGACGATGAAGTCGATCATGCGATCATACTGGCGCGCATCCGAACCCATAGGAATAGCCATCACATCCATCGCCATAGCGCCGTAATGAAAACCAAAACCCCCGGTCGCCAGACCATAACCATAGCAGTTCATCAAAATATCGCCTGGACGCAGTCCGGTCATCCACAATTCGCGTGCGTTGAGATCCGCCCAGTAATCGATATCCTTTTTTGTCGCAAACACAGGCACGCTCTTCCCCGTCGTGCCGCTCGTAGCATGTACCTCTACCGCTCCACCTTCGCCACCCGGCCTGACGAATGCCATTCCATAAGGATAGGCGCCCCGTACCGTCTTCTTTTCCAGGAACGGCAGTTTCTGGATATCTTCCAATGACCGGATATCCGATGGTTTGACGCCCGCCTCGTCATAAAGGTTACGATAAAACTGGTTCTGATTATAGGCTCGCTCAACAATGGCCTGAAGCCGCTCCAATTGCATGGCCTTGAGCATATTTTTAGGAAGTGTTTCTATTGCTTCGTTATAGAACTTACGATCAGTCATCCAGAATAGTCCTCCAAACTACTAAAATCCTTTCAGATTGTAACACTACCCTCTTCCGGGCGTCTAGAGAAGGACAGTCTGTGCTATGATTAGAGAAAAGATTGGAGCATACATAGATACATGTCAAATCCCATACGAGCAGTCATCTGGGACCTGGACGGCGTCATCATCGATAGCGCGGAGGAGCACCGGCGCGCATGGTTACGCCTGGCACGCGAAGAGGACGTTCCTTTCACAGATGCCGATTTCTGGAGTACCTTCGGCAAACGCAATGATGATATCTTCGCGGAAAAATGGCGACCGCTCGCTCCCGAACAAGTGCATTCCCTGGCCGCCCGCAAAGAAGCATACTATCGCGAATACATTCGTGAAATGGCAGTTCCGCTGCCTGGTGCAATGGAATTGATGCGCGCACTGCACGAAGCAGGTTTTCTCCAGGCGCTTGCGTCATCGACCCCGGCAGAGAATATCCAACTGATCAGCGATATACTGGGGCTCAAGCACTATCTTACGGCACTTATTTCGGGCGAGACGGTTCCACGCGGCAAGCCTGCGCCCGATATTTTCCTGGCGGCGGCCCAATCCTTGAGGATAGACCCGGTGAATTGCCTGGTAATCGAGGATGCCGTGGCGGGCGTTGAGGCGGCTCATGCCGCCGGTATGCGCTGCATCGCAGTCGCGGGCAATCGCGATCTGCCGGGTCTGCGCAAGGCCGAGTTGATGGTGAAGGACCTGACCGAGGTGAGTGTAGCACGCATTCGAGAGCTTGCGGGGCCGGTAAAACAGTAATGTTCTGCTTGACAAGCGCGACGGCGAATGGCACAATACTCCCGTCCAACAACATGGAGGTGTAGGGGCCCCGGTGGGTCTCACCGTCTTCAAAACGGCTGAGGGGTCGCTCGGCGCGGTCCCTGGTGGGTTCGACTCCCATACGCCTCTGCCATTGTGACAAACTTCTTTTGATTGTTGTGCCGTCCGGCATAACTTTAGAAGAACCCAAATTTCCGCAATAATTTTAGAAAAAATCCTTGAAGAGGTTTGAAAACGCCCGCTCTAATTTTGGAATACAGTCTGCTCATCCTTGAATAGATTTGACTACGGGCTCAAATACGCTTACAGTTCGATAATTTTTATTCTATAGATAGAAGCGACTTCTTTTTTTCACGTAACTACAGCCATGACAGCAGGATAGCATCTGAGGGTTGGTAAGCTTATATGAAGATGCCTGCTTATGGAGGAAAGCGTTACTTCTACTTGACGAGCTTTTAAGCTTTGAGCAGCCTGTTCCTCTTGGCGAGAAGGTTCTTTTTCGCGCACTTGAAATCCTATCGGTGGAATGTAATCTGTCAACGCTGGTGCATCTGACGTTAGCATTTCTTGCTCATTTGGCGAGAATGCATCGATAAGCGTAAACAGTGATTTCAAGGATACCCTCTTGTCTCTCCTCTCTTCAAGTGAGATAGGCCAATCCATTAGAAAGAGCGAGCAGGCTTCGCGCCTCTTTTTGCCAATTGTCGAAAAGAGCGCGTTGGCGCTGATTCGTGAACATCCATTTTTTGTTAGTAGGTAGTTTGGAGTATTTCCGGATTTAGAAAAATCATATACACTAAACTCACTTACATCAATAACATGTTTGGATAGTCAATCGAGTAGGTCATCCTTCTCAGACAGGCACTAAATACTCTATGAAAGGTTTGGGATGGCAACACCATATATGCACAAAATACTTATGCTCATTGAAAACTGTTCCGCGCCCACCGACACCCGAATCTGGTCTGAAGCTACCTCGCTGCGTGATCAGGGATTCCGCGTGAGCATCGTCTGCCCAAGGGGAATCTGCTACGATCAGGAGTCACATGTTTGCATTGAAGGAATCCATATCTATCGTTACCGCTTGCCCAAAACCCTGAACAATTATGGCGGTTATTTCCTGGAATACACTATCGCAATGTTCATGACATTTATGCTCAGTTTGATAGTCTGGTATCGTCATGGCTTCGACGTTATTCATGCGACTAATCCCCCAGATACGTTTTTTATACTTGCATTATGTTACCGCCTCCTGGGTAAAAAATTCGTCTTCGATCAACGAGACCTCGCGCCGGAAATGTTCCAGGTGAAATTCAAGGGCCGGCTAATGGTCATCCGCAGAGTATTACTTTTTCTGGAATGGTGCTCCTATCACAGCGCTACTCTTGTCATCACATCTAATGGCTCCCAGAAGCGATTAGGCATAGAACGCGGTCGCTATCCTGCAGACAGAATCTTCATTGTTGGTAATGGCCCTGATCTAGAACGACTGCGATGGGTAGAGCCTGAGCAGGATTTAAAAAATGGAAAGCGTTTCCTGCTGGCCTATATTGGTCAAATGGAGGTACAGGACGGAGTGGAGTTTGCTCTTTATGCCCTGCACGAGTTAGTGTACAAACGGGGTAGGCAAGATATTTCCCTGGTGTTGCTAGGGGACGGAGGGCAGGCTCGCCAGCTTCAAACGCTCACCCGCGAACTGGGACTTGAGAGCTACACCAACTTCACCGGTTGGGTATCCTCGGACGTCATGGTGCGCTATCTTTCTACGGCGGATATAGGTCTTACACCTGATCCTAAAAATGGGTTTAATGAGTACTGTACGATGGTGAAAACCATGGAATACATGGCACTGGGTAAGCCTGTGGTGGCTTTCGATCTCGCGGAGACACGTCTTTCTGTTCAGGAGGCGGCGCTCTATGCTACCCCCAATTGTGTAGAAGACTACGCCAGCAAAATTGAGATGTTACTTGATCATGAAGAACTGCGCTCCAGTATGGGAGCCTATGCACGAAAACGCATCGAAGAGTGCATAAGCTGGGAGCATGACCAAAAAAACCTCCGGTTGGCCTACGCAAAGCTATTTCCAAACCGAACATAAAAGAGTCTTCATCACCTCTTCACAACATCAAAATACACCTCGTCATTACCAGGTCAGGCTACAATAGGATGGGAGGGAAGGAAGGAAGAACGAGAAAGGAAGAGCCAGAAATGAAGAAAAATTTCCGCTGGTTGAGGTGGAGTATTTTTGTCATCAGCATCACTTCTTGCATGGCCTGTTCGCCTGAAGCGAATAATTCGAATCCGGTTTCTTCATCCAATAAGCCTGTCTCTTCATCGCCATTACTTCCCGGTGAGCAAATCTGGAAGCAAGGCGTATCGTCTTTTCTATTCGGCACAAATGATACCTATGAGTGGTCAACACAAAACTTCGAAACGCAACCGGCCATTCAGGAAGCTATACATAGCGCCGGATTTACCCTGATCCGCAGCTTCTTTCGAGATAAAGCCGCTGATTCGGCTATCGAGCAGCGTATCGGGGCCATAGAAAATAGCGGAGCTCATTGTCTGGCAGTGATCACCAACATTTTCGATATGAGCTATGACCAGCATCTTGTACAGCAGCTGGGGAGCCGTTGTTTGCTGTACGAGTTTGGCAACGAGCCAGACTATAATGGCATCTCTCTGGCTTCCTATCTCAAACAATGGAATGGTGTGATTCCAAGATTGCGGCAAATTAACCCGGCAGCAAAATTTATTGGTCCCGTTGATGGACCCGCAACTTCTTCATTATTTTTGGTCGGTTTTTTACGGGGCGTTAAAAGCTCAGGCGTTCTCCCGGATGCCATCAGCTTCCACTGGTACCCGTGTTCCCATATTCCAGAGGCAGATTGTTTAAGCAAAGCTAATACGGCGGGCCAGCAGGCCGCAGGTGTTCGCCAGCTAACAGAGAACATTCTGGGTAAAGAGCTACCGATCGGCATCACTGAATGGAATTTTGATTCAGACAACCCACCACCGGCATATGGCAAAAATAGCAATTTCATTACCTCGTTTACGAAGACCGCTTTGCAATCGATGATACAGGCAGGAGTAACCTTCGCTAATCAATTCGATGCCGCGAGCTATGCGGGCTATGGCGGCTTAGACATGTTTAATGTTCAAAGCGGCATACCGAAAGCGCAATACTATGCCATCAAGTCAATCATAGCCCAGTACCGGCCTGCTCAATCTTCTACAGATACGGATTTTCCCGCAACTACAGGAGCCATTGGCCCACTCATTTCCCGTGGAAAGCCTGTTTATTGTTCAGCTAACAATGTAGGGCCTGGAGGAACACAGGCTATAGTCAATGGCCATTATAGTGAATATACCTACTGGGATGTGCTTCAATCACATCTCCCCGGCTGGTGCGCCATTCATGCCGGCATAGGCCCAACACGCCTGCTGCTCACCTGGGAATGTGATTTTACAGGGTCTGAGTATATCACCAACTGGGCCTCCACTCCGCGCGAGTACACGATTTCTATCTCATCCGATAGTACCAATGGCGCTGATGGAACCTGGCAGACCGTTGCGCACGTAAGCGGCAATCAGGCTGGCATACGCGAGCACGTCTTCTCATTTACAGGCCATTCATGGGTGAAGATGACGATATTGAGCGGCCAGCCCGCCACTGCTAACAAAGATGTTGCTATCAATCAGATTGACCTCTACGATGCCTCAGCTACTAATAGTTTAAATAATACTTTCATCTTCTCTGGTGACTCCATCACCGCTTTTGCCTATAACCGATCTGATGAGAACCAGCCATCCTTTGCTGAAGAAGTTCATACAGCGTATCCCCAACTCTTTCCGGCAACAATCGATGCGGGGGTAGGAGGAGCAGCATCCAGCGAGGCAGTTCAGAAGATAGACCTGTGGCTCGCTCTCAACCCTGACGTCCACTACTGGCTCCTGGAATGGGGAACAAACGACGCCTTCGCGCCAATTGCCCCTGCAAACTTTCGGGCAAACCTGCAAACTATTATCGATAAAATAAAGCAGGCAGGGCGCATACCGGTTCTGGCCGATCTACCTTACACCAACAGGCCGGGTGATCCGGCTCTCAACCAGGAGATCGAGTCGCTCAATGCCATTATTGACCAGGTAACGAAACAAAATAGCCTGATGCCCGGCCCTGACTTCTATCAGTTATTCCGTCAACATGCGCAGGCTTACCTCAGCAGCGATGGAATACATCCTACCCCCGCCGGGGCAAAGGCGATGAATCTTGCCTGGTTCAATGCGCTACGGCCTTATATTTTTCATTAAGAAGGTTTTAGTTCGAACTCATGGCTTCTTTTGCTAGATCGCGCCTGATCGAGCAGCTCGGTTATCAAATTGGCCATAGAACGTCCCCAGGCATCCCAATTTAGCCGGCCTTCAAAGACACTCCTGCTTGATCTTACCAGAGCAGCATAACATTGATCATCCTGGTAGAGTTGCGCTATCAATCTTGCGTACTCATCTCCCCTGGCATCAGAGGGTAACATAAAACCATTTTCTCCTTCCACAACAACCCCTGAAACACCACCAGTATTGGTGGTAATGGCAGGTAGTCCATAGGCGCTGGCCTCACAGAAGACAAGGCCATATGCATCACAACGCGTGGGTAAGAAGAGGAAATCCGAGGTCATATAGAGCGTTTCTAACTCTTGGCGTTGCCTCGCATCATTCTTGTCAAGAAAAGGAATCACTCGCATGTATGCGTGCGAAAAACCCTCTGGGGGTGTACAACCGCACACAATCAATTCCGCCTGAATACCCATCTCGTGCAGCTTGAGAAGGGCCTCAAAAGCAATCTCGCCGCCTTTTCTTTCCCAATCTACTCCAACAAAGAGTAAGCGACAAGAACCTGATTTTTCTCTGCGCAGCACCTGCTCTTCAGCTGGAGCCGTATTGAAATTTGCACCACTAGGAACGACTCGCACCTTCTCGGGATGCACCTGATACCCGTCAATCACAGATCGAGCCGCCCATTCTGACCACAATACTACCAGGCTCGCCTTGTCGAGGGCTTGCTTCTCAAGGGCATTTAATTCGTAGACCGACCGCTTCAAGAGGTTCGAGTAGGCTGGATAATAGTTTATAAGCTGCCCGTAGGTTGCATCCTCCACCAGAACAATGGGAATGTCCGTTTTTAAGAAAGCGATCTCAGGTTCAGCAGAGGGAGCGAAAATCACATCAAACGCTTGTCCGGCCAGCCTTTTTGCTGCAATCCTACCATATTTCTTGGCGACCAGAAAACAGTGATTGGGAGTAAAGTTCTTTTTTAGCATTTGCCGTGTCACTTTATGAATGCCTCGCGCTACTGGCTGTTCCCAACAAGAGAGGGGGCCTAGCTGCGTGACCTCTCCACAGTGTTCTTGCAATGCCTGAGCCATATGGTAAAAGGTGCCGGCCCATGACCACCTGGATATGTCATTCAGGTCGTAGGCCGTCAAGAATGCAATCCGTGGACGTCCTGTTTCGTGATTCATAGTTATTGGTTGCCTTTCGACCAATGCGAAGCAGATAATGACTTTCACAACCAGAGAGGAAACGGCTGTCTCTACAGCCGTGGCAAACACATTACCGGTTTTGGTCGTTAAATCTCACTCTCTTCCAGACCCTCCTCTCACTCAAGCAACTGGTGATAAAGTGGATACGAAAAATCCTGCTTCTCGCGCTGCTTCACTAACCTGGCCGGCACACCACCAACAATCGCATAGGGCGGAACGTCGTGAGCTACCACGGCACCCGCCATAATCACCGCACCATGCCCAATTGTCACCCCAGCTAATATCGTAGCCCGCATGCCTATCCAGACATAATCGCCAATAACAATGGGCTTATACGATGCGGCAAACATTGGATCATTGATATCGTGTTCGCCGGTCACGAGCCACACGCCTGCCGAAATACTCACATGCTCACCAATAATAAGCCCACCTGTCGTATAAAGCAGGCAACCATAGTTGATCACCGTCCCTTTTCCGATAGCGACTTTTTGACCACTACTCCTTGCTCCCGCCATCTGCACATACTGCCCCATAAGTATAAAAACACCCGGCCCTATGCTCCAGCCAAGTACGCGACGATACCAGGCCCGTCGTAACGTATACGAGGGTATATGGCTGATAATATGGTTAGTAGCATAGCGGATGAGCGCTGCCACTATCTGTCTCAATTTATCCTTCTCCCTCTTGTAGTGCGTCTACTCCTGGAATGATTCTTCTTGCCCTCACAAGCGGTAAACGCTCCGTAATATCATCTTCCTCCTGTATTACCCCGGGGTTCGCTTGCATTTCGCTTCTCACTACTGGTATCTTCTCAGTAATTCGCGAATGCACGTTGTCATCAACGCTACTTATCGCAACTATCTGAGTCGATGCACTTTTACTCTTATACCTGACCGCCACATACAGCCTCCGCATATCCTCTCGTGGCACCGTTCTCAACAAAATAGTGACCCCCCCATAGGTGAGCGCCGCCACAGGTAAAATAAGCAAAATAGACCATGTTTTCAAGAAAAATACTACCAGCGTCATGACAAGAGCAGCCAGCAGAGCCTTGCTACCCACAATGATACTCCTCCACGGAAGCAAAGATGCCGGCATGAAAAATATGGAGAGAACAAGGAGCAATAGCTCTGTCAGCGACGTAACGAGCGCAGCTCCTACCTGGTGATAGAGAGGTATCAGGAAAAGATTCAAGCCAAGGTTGAAAACCAGGGCTACAGCGGCAGAGATGGGAATTTTCCTCTCCTTTTTGGTGCTGACGATGACACTTCCAAAAAGGGTATTGATGTAGAGAAATACCAGGCCAGGAGCCAGGGCCTGTATGACAGGAATAGTATTGTTAAACTCCGCGCGGTGATAGAGAAAACCAACGATATTTGGCGCCGCTACAATCATAAGCGTGGCAATCGGAATAGAGCAAATGAGCAAGAGGTCCATACACTTTTCCACAGCCACCCTTAACGATGAACGAGCACTTGCAGAAAGCTTTGAAAAAACAGGGTACATGACAGCGTTAAGAATCAGATTGGGAATAAAAAGGAGTGTATCGAAGAGGCGATATCCTGCCCCATACCAGCCAACTACCGCGCTATTAGTCATCAAAGAAAGTAAAACAGTATCTATCCTGTAATAGAGAACTCCCAATACACCATATACCACAAAAGGGATACTTCCATGAATCAGCCTTCGGAGAATCTTTTTGCTAACAGCAACTTCCAAACCGGTCAACCGGAAAAACCAGCAGGACTGCCAGGCGAGATCTAAAAGCGATCCCCCTAATAGCACCAGTGCCATGGTCTGTACCGCGGCGCCATTCCTCAACAAAATAAAACCCACACATGCGGAAAGTCCTTTCTCGATCATCATTCCGGCGGCAGGAAATAATGTACGCTCAAAGGCATAGTGCAAAGAGGCAAAGGTGTTTACGAGCGCCCCGCTCAGTAATGTTACTCCACAAATCGCCACCAGGTCACGGACTTCCTGTGAATAGCCAAGTAGCCAGGATACAACTAGAACTACTCCATATAGGAGTATCCACAGCAGCATTTTAATCAACAACGTATTCCACAAATATACGTGCGATTTCTCCGGGTCCTCTGCCACATCCCGGGTGAGTTGTTGATTAAAGCCTAGCTCGACGGGAAAACCAACCAGAGACACGAAGGTTATGGCAAAATAGAGTTCGCCAAATTTAACGTCGCCAAGAAACCTGCCGTAGGCGATTGTCAAGGACAACGTCGACGCCCACGTCACCAATTGACCAACCAGTGATATCAGAGTATTGTTGACTATTCTGCTAAGACCGCTCATATGGTATGAACCTTCTCCAAGGTGATCGAAGCACAGAGAAAATGTACTGCATTATGCGCAGTTGCCTATCAACAGTTTGTAGCATGCAATCGTTGCCGTGTTATTGATGCCATGGTTGAGAACCGGTAATGCGTCAAACTAAATTGTGCAGAGAAATCACCTTCTCATAGTCCAGCCGGTTTCATTTTGTATACATCGAGAGGGCTATATACACTACACTTAAACACCCGGGGAAACCACTTTCCTTATTCGGCAGGTGTATTCTTATGCAGACATAAGAAACGTTCGTAGGACATGCACAGCATATTCTTCTCTCGCACTTTCTTTGCGTCTATTGAAAGGTAAGGTTAACACCTGTGAAACGTACCTTAGAGGCGATCTTTCGCCACCTCTTACAACTTCTAACACTTCTCCTGCTGCTTCCGATTGTTGGAGTAGCGGTTGCCTATTTTCTGGTTCCCAGGCAATATCAGTCGACTGCATCGCTCTGGGCGCTAGAGCGATACGCGATTGTCAACTCGAGTGGGCTTGATAATAATGAACTCGTCACCCCAGCACAAACTCAGGCGACGGCGCTGAGCGAATTACTGCAAACACGTACATTCGCGCTGGCTGTCGTAAATGGGATCAACCTCGCACCCACACTCAACCTCAGTTCAAGTGTGCTGAGCAATCCACAAGAATTACAGGATGCCCTGTTCAACGAAATCTCGAAGAAAGTGACCGTCACTCCCCAGGCATACTACCTGCTTGAGGTAAGTTACACGAACCCTAATCCACAGATAGCTCAAGAGGTAGTTCAGTCCGTTATCAGAAATTACGGTTATCAAAGTCTGGGTCTATCCGTGGCAGAGGGGCAATACCTGCTTTCAAACTACCGCACCCAATTACAGGCCGCGCAACAGGCCGCCAATGCCGCTACACAGGCGGAAGCACAATACGTTACTACACACCCACAATTAACAGAAAATAAGCTGATAACCGATCCCGAGTACGCACAGCTTGACGCGAAGAGGGTGCAGGCAGAAACAAATGTGCAGAATATACAAAACACGATTAGCACGATCCAACAGGCCATCAGTGTGCAAGACAACAGCGCGAATACCTTATTTCAGGTTATTGATGCTCCCCAACTGCCAGCCCGGTCCGTATCACGTACAAAGGAGGAACTGCTTGGCGGAGCGGTTGGCCTGGTACTGGCCTTTCTTGCTATCTTAACCTATCTCGTCATCCAGGTTCGAAGAGATCGCACATTCTATTCAGCCCAGGACCTGAAGGATGCTGTCACCATCCCGGTAATCATCCAATTACCCAGTTTCTCACCGGGTACAATATCTCTGCTCACTACCGGCTCTGTCACCCATCATACCCAATTAATTGAGGCGCAGAGCAGTAGCAATAGCCATATTACTAGGAAGTGAGAATAATACATGCCTGAAATGAATAACAGATTTTTCTCGGAAGACACCATCACGCAAGCCAGGGTTCCAGATACGGATGTGCCTTTTATTAAGATCGAGGAAGTTCCAGATGATGATGCCACAGTTAAGATAGAGCGTCGCCGTCAAGAAGATTTGAAAAGCCTGATTGAAATATCTTCCCCGGTAGCTACACCTGTCGAGAAAGAAGTAGGCAGCAAAAAATCCGAAGCCGTCAAAGTCAATAAACGTGATGCCGCTAATGCACAGCAGCTGCAGGAACAATGCCGGCAACTCTGTCTTTCTCTTTTTTTCAGTGAACAACACCCTGTGCGGAGTCTGGGCTTTACCAGTTCCATCGGTGGTGAAGGGAAATCCTTCCTGGCCCTGGCCACCGCCAGAATTCTGGCTCACGATAGCTATAATCCGGTCACCCTTGTCGAATGTAACTGGGAACACCCTACTCTACATAAACACTTTGGCATACCCGCAACACCCGGTCTGGCAGAGTGGTTACAAGGTTCGTGTAACGAAGAAGACATCCGCTATAAGGTGGATGATAATCTGACTGTTATACCGGCAGGTGACGGTTTACAAGATGCGGTGAAACTACTACAAGCGATACGACAACAAAGCTTGCTGAAAATCTTTGAGAACTCAAATGAACTACTCATCCTTGATTTGCCACCGGTGATCAGTTGCGGTTATGGAACCCTGGCCGCCAGCCTCGTAGAGTCAATTATTATAGTGGCCCGCAGCCAGGCCGTCCCTGAAAGCACCTTGTTAAAAACCTGCACGCGATTGGCCGATCTGCCCGTTCACGGTATCATCCTGAACCAGGAAAATAGTAGTATTCCACGTTGGATACGCCAGATTCTCTAGGAGGCTCTCATGCAATCAATTTTGGCATTTATCGCAGTCATGGTAGGTATCGGCATATTTGCGCGCAGCTTTAATGGCAAGGTGCGCCTGTTATTGTTTCTCATGGCTGCTTTTCTGGTAGTTTATGTGACACTGAAGTGAGATATGCATGGATTACTCATCACCTTTCCTGGCGCACAGCTCCCAAAGTGTTTCGACAATACTGGCAAACCGTAAACAGAGAGATTTTCTGCTGTTCATAACGATACTCGCCGGCACGCTCTGCCTCTTACCCCTGTTAATCATGGCAGGCATTGCTATTGGTTTTAGCTACGTGTTTGCAATAGGAGGCCTGCTGCTGCTTTTTGTGCTGGTTATTCGCTGGCCGGGGCTGGGATTCTTTGCTGCGCTCATTTGCGCTTTAGCTGTCGATCAAAGCCCACTTGACCTTTTGGGCAACGGCCCCACCATCTACGTTTTTTACTGGCCTCCTGCGCTGCAAGGTCTTCCCGATCGCCCTATCGGTTTCTTCATGCTTTTTGTTCTACTCGTACTTATCATTCACAGCCTGCTCAAACGTCAAAATCTCCTGCGGGGAGGCAAACTACTACTACCTTTTCTATTTTTACTGCTCTGTGTAGCCTGGGGGACAGTACACGGACTGGGTACAGGGGGGGACCTCAAAATTACAGTCAATGAAGTGAGGTCTTTCTGGTACCTGTTTCTAGGCTATATATTGGCCTACAATCTGGTTCGCACACAAAAGCACCTGCGCTACTTTTTCTGGGCTGTCATTATTTGCGCCGGCATTAAAGCCCTCGTGGGTTTTTACATTTATGCATTCGTCATCCAGGGCAATCTCTCGAGCCAGCACGAAATTATGGCACATGAGGAATCGTATTTCTGGATATCCATTCTGTTGCTCATTGTCTTGTTCAGCTTACATCATAAATACCGGCCACAATTCTACACTGCCCTGGCTATCATACCTTTTCTGCTCATTTCATTGATTGCGAACAATCGACGGGCCGATTTCCTGGCGCTGCTAATCGGTCTATCAGTTGCGTGGGTGCTCATTTTTGTAGCGCGACCGGAGGCACGCAAACTGCTGATCGCAGTTCTGGCTATTTCCTTGCTGCTTGGAGGTGCTTATGTCGCTGCGTTTTACAAAGGACAGGGGGGATTTAGCGAACCTGCCCGTGCGATTGTATCCGCTTTTCATCCTACTAATGCGAATGACGCGGCCTCTAACCTGTATCGCGACATCGAGGACTATGACCTGACTTATACCGTGAAGGTAAATCCACTTGGATACGGTTTTGGCAAACCGTTCCTGGAACCGGTCCCACTCCCCGACATTTCAGATACCGATCCGATCTATAACTATATCCCCCATAATACAATCTACTGGGTCTGGATGCGACTTGGCCCTATTGGTTACCTGGCACTCTGGTTGCTTTTTGGCGCCATAATCGTGCGCGGTTGTATCTACTTACGCCAGTTGAAGGATAAATACTTACAGATGGCGGCTATTTTCATCGTTTGCATGGTTATTATGGAGATAATTGTGGCTTATGCCGACTACCAACTCTCCTTCTATCGCAATGTCATCTATATCGGAATGCTAGCAGGCGTCCTGATGAAACTACCGGCCCTGGATCAGGAGCCAGAAGAGGTTCCCCGCGCATGAACATACTCATGATATCCCCAAACATACCTTATCCTATGGCAGGCTATAGCACGCGCAACTACCATATACTCAAGGCACTCGCCTCCAGGCATTCTGTCTCCCTGTTTGCCTTGAACGACAGGTATTCAGGTATTCAGCAAGATTTGTCTCTTCTCGACCATATGACGCGACAAATAAACATCTTCAGGCGCGCGCACGTGGCGCCCAAACGCCTGGAGCAACTGATAGCTATCATCCGGCGACGGCCTCATATACTCAATGCAGAGTTCGTGGAAGAACTGCAAAAAGCGATTGATGAAGCGATGAAAACACATTTTGATCTTGTGCTCTTTGAGAGTTCCTTAATTTCAGGTTACCGCCTACCCGCGCATATGCCGGTTATCATTGATCAGCATAATCTTGAATATGAGATATTCTTACGTACCTCTGAACGAGAGAAGGCCTGGCCACGCAAATGGTATAACAGGATAGAGGGTCACCAGCTTAAGGCGATAGAAATCGAGCGCTGCCGGAAGGCAGACGCTCTACTGGTCACCAGTGAACGTGAATATCGCGAGTTAAAGCAATTGCTCCCCCAGAGTGTAATCAAGATCGTCCCCAATGGGGTCGATACTGATAGCTTCAATCCGAACCATTCTTACAACGAAATAGAAAATAGGATCGTCTTCACCGGGGCGCTAGATTATTACCCCAACATCGACGCTATTTTGTTCTTCGCGCAACACTGCTGGCCTCGTATCCATCAATACATTCCTACCGCGACGTGGCAAATTGTTGGTAAAAATCCACCACCACAGATTTGTCGATTAAGCCAGGTACCAGGCATTATTGTTACCGGTTCGGTTCCTCAAATACTTCCTTATCTTGCCATGGCCCAGGTTGCTATCGCTCCCATTTTAATTGGCAGCGGCACACGCTTGAAAATTCTCGAAGCATTTGCTGCACAAAAAGCTGTTGTCTCCACCAGCACTGGATGTGAAGGGTTAGAGGTTGAACCGGGCAGGCATCTGGCTCTCGCAGATCGACCCGAAACGTTCGCACAAGAAGTGATAACGCTTTTACAAAATCCAGAGCAGCGCAGCTATCTCGGGAAAATGGGCAGGCGGCTTGTTGAAGAAAAATACAGCTGGCAACACTGTACTTCTCCTTTATTAGAACTTTTAGATGATTTGCAGGTGAAAGGAAGAGGAGAGCATGCTAATACCTCAACTATTTAGATCGTCGCTCTTAGGAGCAGAGGTTGGAGTCGCTATTCCCACAATCTATTTGAGTGTTCTGACGACCGCTGCGATTTTAGAAACGGCTAAGCGAAAAAAAAGGGCGAACCTATCTTCTCCTTCTATAGAGGTGGCCGAATTTGACTTCGCAATCTTGATTCCTGCACACAACGAGGAAGTACTGTTGCCAGGTTTACTGGCAAGCCTGGCAGCAGTAGATTATCCAAAGGATAAGTATTCCATCTATATAGTGGCAGATAATTGCACCGATACCACTGCGCAACTGGCACGAAAGGTGGGATGGGTACATGTTTTTGAACGTTTCGATCAAGAAAAGCGCGGTAAAGGTTATGCGCTTAATTGGCTCTGGCAGAAACTTCATGAGGAGCGATCAATACACCATGACGCTTATGTTATTGTCGATGCAGATTCGATCGTTGATAGCAAGTTTCTACAAGCAATGGCCAGGGAACTGGCAAAAGGATCACACGCAATGCAAGCCGATTCAACGGTACTTAATGCCACCGATTCACCTGGCACTGTTCTCCGTCTCATCGCGATCTCACTCTTTTATCACATTCGCGCCCTGGGAAGAAACGCTTTAGGAGCTTCTTCGACATTGAACGGCAACGGAATGTGCTTCAGCCGCTCGCTCCTGGAACGTTATCCCTGGCAGGCGTACTCTCTTTCTGAGGATTATCAATACTACATTAACCTCGTAAAGCATGGAGAGCTTGTTCGCTATGTACCCGACGCGGTGGTCAGTTCCTATATGCCGGCATCCTTCAAACAGATGCGTACTCAAGACATCCGCTGGGAATCATCAGGAAGTGATACGGTGTGGCGAATAACAGGAGAATTACTCCAGGCCGGTTTTCGCTTGCGCAAGTTTGTATGTTTTGAAGCCGTTATGGAGTTGCTGACTCCTCCTTTATCTCTTTTAGCAAGCTGCGTTTTTATGCTGCTTCTGGCCTCGTTATTCCTATGGTCGTTACCGGCACTGATTATAGCGCTCTTGCTGCTGGCAGGGCTTATTTATTACGTTGGTACTGGTATCTATTTTTTACATTTTCCCAGAACCATCTATAAAACAATGTTGTATGTACCTGGTTTTATGTTGTGGAAACTCTGGGTGATACTGGTGCTAAGCAAAAGTAAAAAATATACCAATCAATGGATTCGTTCGAGTCGCCCTCTACCTTAGTACCCACTGCTAGCCACTGGGTTTTTACAAGCGTTGCCCAGGAATTGGCCTTATGAAAGACAAACTGTTACTCACCATAGCTGCCTGTCTCTATTACAGCGGATTACTGTCGCTATCCAACCGACTCCATCGCCATGCCGGAGGGCGATTACTCATCGTTAACTACCATCGTGCTTCGGGAGGAGCATTAAGGGGGCACCTGTCATATTTGCGCCGGCGTTTCCACCTGCAATTCCTGGATAGCGCATTGGCGGAGCTTTTCGAACATCATCAAGGTACGCCCGTTAAGCAAGATCGGCGCTTGCCCTTGGCGGTGACCTTCGATGATGGGTACGAAGATAACTTCACCCATGCATACCCGCTGGCTTGCGATTTACAGGTTCCTATTACCATCTTTCTCATAACAGGCTATATGGACTGCGGAACTGCTTTCTGGTGGCAAGATCGCTTCATATGCCTGGCTCGAGTGCCCCAGGTGAATTTCAATGGTCGCAGCTACCAACTTGACAGGCAGGAAGATCAGAAATTCCTGGCCCAGGCCATCGATGCCCAATTCCATTTCATCACTACTCCCGAAGCGAGATACGAATTTCTGCTCTCTCTCAGTAAAATGCTTTCTTTACCCCCCCCGGTAATCCCCGCTATCACCGAGGAGCCGGTACCAATGTTGACCTGGGAACAGATTTATGAGATGCAAGCAAGTAAATGGGTGAGATTTGGAGGGCATACCGTCCATCATCCTACACTCTCACTTTTGCAAGAGGCAGAGGAGGCGGCCTGCGAAGTAACTGACTGCCACACGCAGCTACAAGAGAGACTGGCTCAGCAAGTAGATGTATTCGCTTATCCCCATGGCGGAATTGAACATATCGGAGCCGGCGGCATACAGGCGGTAGAGCAAGCAGATTTCCGCTGGGCCGTTACCACTGTTCCTGGCGTCAATACCCACCGGACTCACCCCTATCTGATCCGACGTATGGCGGCCGATTCTCAAATGCACTGGCTCATTATTGCGCTTAGAACTTCAGGAATCTGGGATTGCCTGTCCTATTTTAACTGGCTCATCAAGAAACACCGCTATCGGAAAATCCTCCACCAGATGAACTTGAAGGAGCGCGCTCTCCTCGGGCAAGGAGAAAATTTGTGACCACAGTAAGTAAAATTAGCCGGGAACATAGATACTCATTATGCCGGGCTCATGCCCTTGTTATGGCTTTCCGTGAATTACCCACAGCGTTACACACCGCAAGTTTTCCTGCCCCAGGTGCCTATAGTTCTCGTCGATGTTTATCGAGCCTATGTCCTTGGAAATGGCCTCTTCCTCCAGCATCGCTAATCCGGCGCGCTCATACAGCTCCAGCCATTCGGGACGCTGCACTCTATTAAAATATTGGACCTCATTTTGAAAGTAACGTTTCCATGTGGCATCTGAATAGCGTAAATAGTTCTTGTATGATACCCTCCGGTCATAATAATAAAGGTGGTCGCCCAGATCAATCATATGGATCGAATGACCTCCCCGCTTAAGTAAACGGTAGTAATCAGATAGAAAGCCGGGAAGAATTTGCTTATTGATATGTTCAAGAACATTGCAACTAAAAATGAGCGAGAAGGCCTCATCTTGAAAGTGTTCAAGCGTCCCACCTGGATTGATAACATAGGTAAAGTTTAACAGCTCGTAGATTTTTTCGAACGATGGAGCGGCCAGTACCTCCCGCAGCAGCGCATGCGCCCGCTTGCTCTCTAGCGGTTGAAGAGCTAACTCCGTGTCCATAACCTGTTCAAACTGGCGAAAGAAATGCTTATAAGCACTCAACTGCCGGTTATCCCACACATCAAAGAGAGTTACCTCAACATCATAGAACAGCCGGAAAATCGTTGATTCCCAATGCATCCAGCCTGTTCCTATCTCCAGTAATCGATCACCTGGCCGAATTGCCCCGTACTTTTCACTCAACTGCAACATTTTGCGTGATCGCTCTACATACATTTGATTAAGCCCCTGGCGAATACGTCTTTTCTGACCGATCGTATTGCCAAGCATGCGATAAGCGCCTCTTGTTTGAGGAGTCGCCGAAAACAATTTCAATGCGCTAGCAGTCATCATATACTTAATCATCTTCAACCACCTTCCGTGTGCTCGTATAAAAACGAGGTGATGCATTTCTTGAAAGCAAGAGGGTTGCGTAGGCAGACAGGAGACATTTTTTCGAGTGCTCCCAGCTCAATTCATTTCTGAATCGCTGCTGCCCAATTTGCCCTTTCCTGATACGTAGTTCTTTGTCATCCAGCAGCAATTCAATCTGGTTAGCAAAGTCCTCAACTCGATTTGGGGTTGCATACAATCCCGCATCCTGGGCGGAGAAGCGCGTCTCTGCCAAATCAAATGCGACCACCGGTTTTCCCAAAGCCATGTAATCCATGGTTTTTAGCATCGTGCTCAATTCGTTCAGGCCGTTTTGAGGATCGGGTACAAGCCCAATATCGACAGACCCGAGTTGCCGCTCCATCTCCTCAGGCGATAACCATCCTGTGAACTTCACATATCCGGTGAGGTCAAGTTCATGGGCTAGATTTCGTAAGGCAGGGAGATCAGCGCCATCACCCATTAACACCAACACCACATCTCTTCGTCCTCGCCTGTGCACAAGTTCATCCAGGGCATAGAGCGTATAATTTACCCCATCCTGAATCCCCATGACGCCGACATATCCTAAAGCATAGCCCTGCCTGGTATCACTATCCACGTTACTCTCCGAGAAAGCGGCTTTCAATTGTCCAAGATTTGAACTGTTCCTCACCACAAATACTCTTTCTGGCCGGCAGTGGCCGCGTATGAGAGCGCACTTTTTCTGTGATTCATTCGTGACAATGACCAGATCTGCCATTTTATAACTGCATCGCTCAAGGAAACACATGATGGCAGAAACGAATTTCGACCGCCTGTTGAAGATCACCTGGAACATTTCGGGAGATAGGTCGTGCTGGTCAAAAATAAACTTTTTCCCGAAAGGACGATACAACATCCCGATTATGAAAAAGATATCGGGAGGATTAGCGACATGAACTACATCGAAGCCATGCTGAAAAAGTACCTTCAGGCTTAACCAGAAAGTCATTAGCAACGCCACGCTATATTCGATGGCATATGCTATATACTTCTTTCCCACAGCAGGCAGGGCATATCTATAAATATGAATACCATCGATCTTACAGTAAGACTCTCTACAATCCGAGACTCCCTTGGGGCTGATTATACTCACCTGATATCCATGCTCGCGTAATGCCCTGGCTTCCGGCCATACACGTCGATCATGGGGAGCCGGAATGTTTTCTACTATCATCAATATTTTTGATATTTTAGTCATAAGCTCTCCTGTCACTTCTTACTTATGCTGGGAGACTTCTATCACGCGCATAAAGAAATCTTGCACTGTCACAGAGTCAATATCGCCGCTGATGGCAAGGGCCGCACGATGCCCAGCAGGCCAGCACCCGAAATGCAGGAACGGTGCTTCCAGAGCTTCAATCCTAGCAACCAGGGCGCTCATACGCAGGGCATAGTCCTTGCGGCTCGTTTGCAGCCCCTGTGGCATGTCCAGGTAATATGCGAAGGCCTGCGCCTGCTCAGCAGGGCATCGCATGGAGGGATAACCCTGTTCGTTCAGGAAATTCACTACTTCTTCCGGTGTACGCGTTGATACACCAATACACGGGCATAAGGAAGATCGCACGGTAAAGCAGCGCGATTCTATGAGAGCATCTTTACCAAACCAGGGCCGCGTGCGCTGATTCTCAACCACTAGATGACGGCCTAGCAAGGTAGCTTGAGAAGTGCAGAGAGCCTCGATGTGCCAGGTACCGGTGTTTTGCGCAGTTATTCCTAACCGGAATTCACTGCGCTCTTTCCACCACTGAGCAACATCTCCAAGACGCGCTATCCAGACAGGCAATGATAGGTTGCTTGCATGCGTAAGCAAGGTATTGAGAGCCTGCCGGCAGAGAATACCTCGTTCTGGGTGTAAGTTAAGGACATAAACGCCGCCTAGATCATACACACGCTGCATTACTCTGCTCCAGATTCGACCGACTTCCTCCACACTGGTGATACGCAAGCGGTCAAAGAGTATTTCATCGTCCGGGATGCTGGTAGGGATGCGCAGCAATTTCCCCTCGTAATGAGGACGCAGAGTATAGCCGTTACAAGGGGTAGCCTGGAAGAGTTGCAGTGATTTCTCAAAGCCGCTCCTGATAAGGGGTGAGAGTTTCTCGATATCAACCACCTCGTGCAGAACCGCTTCATTGCTCTCATAGGCAAAATTCAGCGCCGAAAACACTCGTAGCGAGGCACCCGTCCAGCCAAGATAAGGATTGCGAAAGCCCTGGAAAGGCACCTGCAGAGTTTGGAAGATAGAGACGGCTTTCCGCGTTTGCTTATACTGTTCAGGCTCGGTCAAGGTCCGATAATCATTATGAACATAGCCATGCACACCTATTTCAGCACCATGGCTGGCGATTCTCGCTATCAGATCGGCATGTCGCCGCAGAACAACAGCCGGTATAAAGAAGGTCGGCGCAGCATTGTAGTACCGAAGAGTATCAATAATAGCCTGTAAGGCGCGCCGGGTTTGCGCTTCGGTAAAACCAAATCGCGTAAAAACCGTTCTAAGCCGGCGGGCAAAATTATGCACGCCCTTGGTTTTGATCGAAAAAACCACCAGATTCATAGAGCAGCTACCCACTTTCCTGCTAGATACAAACTGATCTTAAATAACCATAGACTTTCCCTGATAGGAATCTCGTTTTTGTGGATGTTCAGAAAGCGTAGCGATGAAGGTTACGCGGTATACGTTTGTAGACGCCGTTCCTGCTCAGTAAAGGAGTTGCAGAGGCACATTCTAAACGATAACCAGGTTCTCTGACTATGGTGTAATTCCGTTTCTGATTCAAATGTGGTATGTTGAGCACGGCATTCACATAAGCGAGCGAGCATAGCTCTCCACTCACAGCTCTATCCTGGAAGGAGAAGGTATATGTCTGAAACAGCTTTCTTTGTTCATCCAACTGCCGAGGTCTCGCCCGATGCCCATATCGGCGCAGGAACGCGTATCTGGCGACAGGCGCAGGTGCGAGAACATGCATATATTGGCGAGACCTGCAACATCGCTAAGGGTGTCTATATCGACGCGCACGTGCGCATAGGCTCAAATGTTAAAATCCAGAACCACGTATCTCTCTTTGAAGGCGTAACGCTTGAGGATGGAGTCTTTATCGGCCCTCATGTCTGTTTTACTAATGATGTGTTGCCCCGTGCCATCACACCCGAAGGAAGGCTGAAAAGCGCGGCTGATTGGGAGATTACACCTACACTGGTGAAGTATGGAGCGTCAGTAGGAGCAGGCTCGATTATCGTCTGTGGCATTACGATTGGAGAGTTTGCGCTGGTGGGCGCCGGTTCCGTTGTCACGCGTGATGTGGCTCCCTACTCGCTGGTTTTTGGTAATCCGGCACGGCATCATGGGTATGTCTGTCGCTGTGCGCGCCGCCTTTCACAGGTGGAAGAGGTATCGGGTAGATTCGTGGGCCGGTGCGAAACATGCGGTTGGGTGCAGTTATGAACCTTTTTGTATACCAGAAAGTTGGCTTCGTAACGCTTTCTCCATCCCAATTAAAACTACAGCATCACTTGTCGGTATTTATACTGATTCGTGTTACTTAGATTACTGCTTCCAGTTCTTAGTCCTTCCCGGATCGGCAATGCCCTAAAGGCCTGCAGCAATAAATACAGCTGGCGAGGAGATCAAGTTCATGTTAGAAACAAGATATATCACTGGTGAGCATCTCGCGAAGAATCCTCACTGGCATAGTTACGAAGCTCGCTGGAAAATACAGCATATTCTTCCGATGCTGAAGCGACATCATCTCTTACCGGACACCGTCTGCGAGGTTGGATGCGGGGCGGGCGAGGTGCTGCGACTCTTGCAAATGCGCTTGAGTGATACATGCAGGTTGTGGGGATATGATATCTCCCCGCAGGCAATCGAAATGTGCCAGGGAAAAGCTAACGAGCGGCTGCACTTTAAGCTGGCTGATATTCGACAGGAGCAAGGCATTTACTTCGATCTCCTGTTAGTACTGGATGTCATTGAACACCTGGAAGATTATTTTAGTTTTCTCAGGGACCTCAAACCGATAAGCTATTACAAACTTTTTCATATTCCGCTAGAGATATCGGTACAGGGCGTTTTGCGCGGTAAGATTTTCCTGAAAAATCGAGATATACACGGGCACCTGCACTACTTTACCAAAGAGACGGCTCTACGGACGCTAGAGGACGCTGGTTATGAAATCCTTGATTATTCTTATTCTCCTGAATATGAGTTACCCACGACTCTTCTACAGGCGAAATTGATGAAGCTGCCAAGGAGGATGTTCTTTACGCTGCAAAAGGACTGGGCCGTTCGCATTTTGGGAGGCACCAGGTTATTAGTTTTAGCGCGCTAGCACCATTTAACCAGGAGGGATGGAAAGCTTTCTTACAGGTCAGCGTTGACACGAGCCGGGCTAAGAGGATAGTATAAGCAAGAAGCAATTTTCTGGAGGATTTCGTGTCAATTATCTACAATATATTGCGCGGGTCAAGCAGTATCGCGGGGTGGACACCGCGCCATGTGAGGCATTTTGTTGGCTCGGTTATGAGTGGAGCTATTTACTTTGGCTGGCGTTCCAAACGCATGATCACCCGGCAAAACATGGCTCAGATCACCGGACTACCGGCACATGATCCCCGCGTGCGCCGCCTGGCTTTTACCTCCTGGTGGAATTATGGTCGTTACGTTTCAGATTTTTTATATTTCCCTCATATAGATGTCGAAAGCGTTGAGCGAGATGTACTGGATTTGACTCAGGGTGCGAGTTGCTGGCAAGCATATGTCGATCAAGCGCTCCAACCTGGACGAGGAGCATTATTCGTGACGGCACACTTTGGAAACTATGATCTGGGTGGGGCTATTATGGCCCGCCATGTACACTTGTATGCCATTGCCGAGACGTTCAGCGACCAAAAGTTAAATACGCTGGTGCAAAATCAGCGTATGGACAAGGGCATTGATATTATTCCGCTTGAGGGTTCAGCGCGAAAAATTTTACGCGCGCTCCGCGACAATCAATTCGTGGCCATCGTCGTTGATCGGCCATCGACAGCTAGTGAAGGGATACCGATCATGTTCTTTGGCCGCAAAATCTACGTACCGGCGGGTACCGCAACGCTGGCCCTGAAGAGTGGAGCGGCGATTATGCCCGGCTATATCTGGTATGGGCGGCATAACCGGTTCTATGTGCGGACGTTTCCGCCAATTTTTCCCCGCCAAGGAAAAGGCGTGGACCAGGCGGCCGAAGTGATACGATTGACGCAATACATGTTTGATACCCTGGAAGAAATAGTGCGCGAGTGGCCCAAACAATGGTACATGTTCCGTGCATTCTGGCCTCCAGAAAGCTGATTGGGCATCTACGATGTATAATCTCTTTCGCCTCGGCTCGATGATCATCCCGCGCCTGCCACGGCGGTTCATATTGGTAGTCTCCATGATAGCCGGTACGCTCGCCTGGCTTATTGCTGCTAAAGCCAGAAAGCAGGCGACAATTAACGCGCTCCATGTACTTGGCCCTGAGATACAGGCGACGCGAGCCGGGCGCCGCAGGCTACGGCGCACTGTACGCGGCATGTTTCAGAGCAGCATGCGTAATTACCTGGAAGTGTTCTATTTGCCTTATGAATCCCCTGAAAGGATTCTACAGCGCATCTCCGACATTCGCGGGATGGAACACTTTGAGGAGGCCCTGGCGCTAGGAAAAGGCGTTATTCTCTTCTCCGCCCATTTTGGGCCATTTGATTACCTGGCGCAGTGGTTCTCCGCGAAAGGCCACCAGCTGACGATACCCGTGGAACGCCTGGCAGACGAACGAATGCTGAAGCTGATGGTCTCTCTACGCAGCAGCAAGGGTGTGCATTTTGTGCCACTGGGCGGCAGCGCTCCTATGCGAGCAATTGTGCAAACCTTACGAAATAACCAGCTAGTGCTGATTACCGGCGACCGTGCCGTGCAAGGAGAGAGCCTGGAAAAGCCCTTTTTTGGAGCAACCGCACGTTTGCCTCTCGGACCCGTTTCCCTTTCACTGCGCACAGGAGCGCCTCTCGTTGGAGCCTTTGGCTGGCATGCTGCGAGAAACGAAATCAAGGGCGAATTTGTACCCCTCACTCTCGAACTGCCAGAGGAAGAGCGCAAGAATGCCGGCGCTGTGATGGACGGCCTGATTAAAAGAATGGAACGGATCATCAAAGCGCATCCAGAGCAGTGGGTCGTTTTTTCTCCTGTCTGGATTACTGACTCTCACTCCTGAATGACCGCATCATGCGGCGCGGCGGGTCAACGAACCAGCTCCAGGCACATTGCGCGGCGTAGACTCCCGGCGAAAGGCGAACCGGTGGGACTTCCTGGCCCCCGGAGCGGGTGGCGTGCTCAAGGATGGCCCGGCGGAAATCATCGGGAGTACAACCTGGAAAGAGGGTATAGGCGGCCCCAATATGCTGCCAGAAATGCGCATCGCTTCCACCGGTTTCGGCAATATGCCATTGTTGATTGGCGTCGCGCACTTTTGCGCGCGCCCAGGCATTTGCGGGCGTGGGATTGTACATTTCAATGCCGTCGATGGCATATCCCTTTTCCAGCAACTCGTCGATCTTCTTGCGGCTCAGGCTGGGAACGAGCTGCCCAAGTGGATGAGGCACAACTACCAGGCCACCCTGCTCTTTAATCGCATCAATGCTTTCCTCGACCGGACGCATCGCCTTAGGCGCCTTCTTGACAAACAGACCCAGCAGATGTCCCTGGCGCGTCGAAACCTCGACACCTGTTATCATTTGCAGCGGGCTATTCTGCTTTGCGATTAACTCCCCCACCCGTTTCGCGCCTTCGAGATGGTCATGATCGGTGACGGCGATCAGAGACAACCCCTTGCGGGTAGCAACCTCAATTACGCGCGCAGGACTGGCCCAACCATCGCCAAGATTAGTGTGCATGTGAATATCGGCCCGGCTATAGCCAACAGGCGCTTCTAGAGTTTTTTTCTTCTCCTGCTGATCCGCCCTATCGCTCGAAGCATTCTGCATAATCTATGTTATCCTTTACAAGGCGCGCGAGATTTGCCTGAAATACGGATTATCTCGCTCCTCCATTAATTCATAATAATAATCGAGAATATGCTGGGCAACACGCGGCCAGGCATAATCATACGCTTTTTGCTTGCCAGCCTGAATGAGTTTCTGCCGCAAGGGTTCGTGTTCAAGCAATTGCCCTATGGCCCAGGCCAGTTCTTCACTAGCGCGCGGAGTCGTCAAAAGCCCATCGATGCCATTGTTGATCACCGTACGATATCCACTGATATTCGATGCCACCACAGGAGTTCCCGACGCCATCGCTTCCAGCAGCACGACACCCATACTTTCTCCTCCGGTAGCAGGCGAGCAGAAGACATGCGAACTGGCGAAGTAACGCCATTTATCCTCATTCGAGACATAGCCGGTGAAGATGACCTCCTGCCACCCGTGCTTCTCGACAAACTTCTGAAAGCCTCGTCTCAGGCGACCATCTCCTACAAAAAGGAATCGCGTGTCCGGGTACCTTTCGCGAATGTAGGGGATAGCCCGTAAAAGGTACTTCGCGCCCTTACGCTTCTCGAATCGCCCAACGAAGAGAATATTGCGCTTGCCATCCATATATTGCGGAAACGGCGCGACCTCGGTTTTACAGTGTTCGAGGTTGACGCCATTGGGAATGACACGATACTCGCCGGGGAAGTAGCGCGAAACGAACTGGTAAGCAGCGGTGGAAACGGCGATCCGTCCGGCAAGTTTGCGAAAATAGGGCCGCAAGAAAGGATAGGCAGACGCGTACGCGAGATTGGACGTCGAGTACAGGTGCGGATATGACGAAGCATGAAAGGTTCCGACGGTGAGCGTATGAGAACACCGCAGGGCGGCCAGCGACAGACCAGGAATCAATGGCTCATGCACGTGCAGCACATCGAAGTGCTCCCGCTGTAATACCCTGCGTACCCGCAACACCAGCGATGGATCGAGCATGATACGCGCTATCGAGCCATTGATCGGTATTGGAGTTGTCCGGCCCATTTTGAGGACATTCCTTTCGCTTAGCCTGCCTTTCGAGCCGGATGCCGGGGCCAGCACACGTACATCATGCCCCATTGCTATAAATTCGTTGGCCAGATGCCAGACATGGTCACGCACCCCACCTGGATAACTCCAATCATAGGGCGTCACTATGCCAATTTTCATGCGCAAAATCTCCCTGCGCTCTCTATACACAGCTATATGTGTCCTATTCTCGCCCATATGCGAGGTACATTTCTAATAAATACGCCCGAATGCGCCCGCCGTTTCAAAAGAGAGACAGACGACTTCCCCCCACGTAAACCATTCTACCACGCCTGGCTACTGTTGTGTTCCCGGATTATACGCCCATCATATGAATAAGTCTGAAACGGGCAGGATGTCAGGATATACGGGGCAGGAACGCACATGAACAGGCAGGATGGTTTGCCGCCAGGCAGTAGTTGAGTGCGGGTTCTCTGGCCGGAATAAGATCATCAGCCCCTTGCAGGTCGATACTAACCCAACTGGCGTGCGAACTCGACAAAGTACTGCATGGATTGCGGATTGCTCATCGAGTCTACGCTGATGGCTTTTTCCATTGGAGCTCCCATGAAGATTTTCTTTACTGGAACCTCCAGCTTCTTGCCGTTAAGAGTGCGCGGTACCTCCGGGATAACGAACACATCATCCGGTACATGATGTGGCGAAAGATTGCTGCGAATCCGGTCGCGGATGCGGGCCTTGAGCGCATCATCCAGCTCTACCCCTGGCCTGAGAACGACAAAGAGAGGCATGTAGTATCCTCCTCCTGGGCGCTCCATGCCGATAATAAGACTATCGAGCACTTCCGGCAGGTCTTCTACCACGCGATAAATCTCGCTGCTGCCCATGCGAATACCCTTGCGGTTGATAGTCGAATCCGACCGGCCATAGATGACAGCGCTTCCTTTTGGAGTTATCTTCACCCAGTCACCATGTCTCCAGATACCTGGATACATCTCAAAGTAGCTTTCGAGATAGCGCTTATTGTTCGCATCGTTCCAGAAAAACAGCGGCATGGACGGCATTGGTTCGGTGATGACAAGCTCACCCATCTCACCGATAAGCGGATTCCCTCTATCGTCGAATGCCTGCACATTCGCTCCGAGCGCCCGGCACTGCAATTCGCCCGCGTAGACAGGTAGCAGTACTGAGCCGCCCAGGAAAGCCGAACATACATCGGTTCCACCACTGACCGAAGCCAGCCAGAGGTCCTTTTTGACATGCTCGTATATCCACTGGAAGCCCTCGGGGGGTAATGGGGAGCCGGTCGAACCAAGGCCACGCAGTTTGCTCAGATCGAATGTTTTGCCCGGCTCGATCTCTGCTTTCATGCAGGCGAGTATGTAACCGGCGCTGGTGCCGAAGAATGTCATGCCCGACTTTTCGGCATATTCCCAGAGCGCATTCATACTGGGATAGGATGGACTACCGTCATAGAGCAAAACCGTTGTTCCAAGCAATAATCCCCCTAGAAGCAGGTTCCACATCATCCAGCCGGTCGTGGTATACCAGAAAAATCGATCTTCTGGCTTGAGATCGAGGCTCATATACAGCTGCTTCAAATGCTCAAGCAGGATTCCGCCCTGGCCTTGCACGATGGCTTTGGGCAGGCCGGTGGTGCCGGATGAATAAAGCACCCACAGCGGATGACTGAACGGCACCTGCTCGTAGGTCAGCTCAGCATTGCTGGCCGGCATATTATCCCACATTATGGCATTGGCATACCGTTCAGCGCCTGAACCTTTGAACATATAGGGGACGACGATGGTTTTTTGCACCGTGGTCAAAGCTTCTTGCAGCTCTGAGATGATGGCCCGCCTGTCAATAATTTTGCCGTTATACATGTATCCATCTACGGCGAAAAGAACCTTCGGCTCGATCTGCTGAAAACGATCGATGACGCTGCGCGTGCCAAAATCGGGTGAGCAGCTTGACCAGATCGCCCCAATACTGGCGCAGGCCAGAAACGCGATTGCCGATTCTGGAATATTTGGCATGTAGGAGACCACTCTGTCACCCGCTTGTACACCCATGCCCCTCAGAGCAGCCGCAACGGTAACTACTTTGCGGTACAGTTCATCCCATGATATTTCCGTCAAGGGCTGTGATTCCGACTGGAACAACAACGCCGGGCGCTCCGTCGTAGCATTGCGGAAGACGTGTTCCGCGTAATTGAGTTTCGCACCCGGAAACCACTGCGCGCCTGGCATTTTCCTTTCCACCAGTACGGTGCTGTAAGGCTGCGTGGCCTTGATTTGAAAAAATTCCCAGAGCGAAGCCCAGAAGTCTTCAAGTTTGTCGACCGACCATTGCCAGAGTTGTTCGGGGTCGTCAAAATGCAGACCTTTCTCTTTTTCAAGCCACTGCATATAATGGGTGAGATTGGCCTGTCGTTTCATCTCCTCTGATGGCTCCCAGAGAAGCATTCCTTCGGTTACTGGAGCTGCCATACTTATCCTTCCTTTACCGAGCAAATAGTTCTCTAGCCATTGGGTGAACGTAGGGGCAGATACTACTGCTCCGACCAGATGGCGGCGAAGCCGTAACCGCGACCCAGCAGCGTTTCCGACCGGAACAAGATAGTAGGATCGCGCCCCGGGCCAGAGGTTCCCTGAATCACCTCAAGGTTAGAGAGCCGACAAATATGTAGCATGAGGTGAAGTTACTTATGAATTTAGTATATTACATTTTGGCGCAGGTGAGAAAGGTGCTTTTTACGTTAACCGGCAATGGTCGCCTTCATCTCAAGCTTTCGCTTTATCCGGTAAGTGATCAGGCGATAGAGGAAGATGCAGAGGGCGAGCCAGAGCGCGCCGGAGAGGTAGCCCGCAAGAACATCGGTCAGCCAGTGTTCGCCCTCCAGGATGCGCGAATAGCCGATCAGCAGAATATCTAACGCGGCAAATACCTGTAGTGGGATCAAGAAATGATAGTAGCGCCACCGGCGTACCGCGGGCATGAAGCTGAGATAGAGCAGAAAACCATAATAGGCTACATCCGTTTCGGTATGACCAGAGGGGAAGCTATGAACCGGAATAGTACTTAGAACTTTCACACAGTCATGGGGTGCGAGGCAATCATTCGGCAGCGGACGCGGGCGAGCGACGAGGGTATTGATCATAAAATTGATTCCAGAGGCAATGGCGACTGTGCCCACAATACCGGCAGCCGACTCGAAGCACGCAAGCGCTGATTTACCCTTCAGGCGCCTGATTATGCCAGTAGTGACTAAGCCGGCCAGCCACACTGCCAGGGCCACAAGAGTAGGGGTTGGATTATTAAGCGCACTGACAAATTCGATGAAGTCGTTGACCCAGGGGAAAGGATGCAGGTGTTGCACGGTCAGGGTCGTATCCAGGTCGAGCGGGTAGGGCTGCGGATGGCTATGAACAAACACAGACGCGGTTGATAACAGTATTACACCCGCGACAAACAGGGCAATGCTGATAGAATGCGGCCTCAACCTCACCTGTTCAGATCGGCTTTCCCCAGAAGTTTCAGAAGGAGAAATCGCAGCATGTATTCCTTGAGAATCGGCTGCCCCATCCATAGCAAACAACCCTTTGCGCTAGAAAACGTATCAATCGTGATCTCTGCGTATTTTAACATGAGAATAGAGGGAAGAGAATAAGTGATTATTCTCTGATCTTAGCGGTGCTCTTTGCCTGGCTCCAATACGCCGGCTAACCTATACCGCAAGTTCCTCCAGAAAGATGTTCGTTGAATAACGGACAGAGCAGCGCCGGCGGATATACCGGCCACATAAACTCGACGTTCGTCAATCATCCACCTGGATTTGCCTTGCTTGATGGACTGTACAATACCGGCAATCAACGCCGGTTCCCCACTACCGCGTGATTGATGAGCAGGCTCAAACCAGTTCCAGCAGAAATATCGATTGTGGGACTTTACCTGCTGGGGATAGACGACAATAAACTGGTACTCATCTCCTCTATCCAAAAAAAATTTAGGAGAGGGCCGGAAACTACAGCTCCGGCTCTCTATCAATGAAAAGCAATACTCTGGAATCGCCCGGATTTTTTACCCCTGATGCGCGCCGGTCTGGACAGCCTCAGTCGCCTGGCGAGCTGCGTTCTGGGCGGCATCCCATCCCTGGCGAGAAATTCGCTGTGCAGTCTCAACACCCTGGCGTGCGATAACCTGGGCCGTCTCTACTGCCTGCTGGTAGTAAGCAAATGGAGCATAGAGGAAATCGATGTAGGCGTTCATTGATTCACGAGCGATGGTCTGAATAGCCTCTTGCTGGGTACGCGACTGCTCTACAAGGGTCTCCATAAGACCACGCGCGCCGCCTGCGTGACTCCTCAACAGCTCGGTCCCATTCTCATAGATGCTCTGGGCATATTTCAGGTTGTGCTTCTGGGCGGCAATTACGCTCTCGGTAACCGTCTGCAGCGTCCCCTGCTGTTTCTGGGGCCGCTCCACAAATTCCTGCATAACGGTGTGAGCATCTTCGGCCTGACTCTTAAGAACCTCTACACCACTCTCAAAAACACTCTGAGCAAAGCGCAGGTTGCGCTCTTGCGCGGCAACGAGACTATCCGCAATGGCTTTGTTCGTCTCCTGCCAGGATTTGGTCAAATTGACCGTTGCTTCATTGATCTCTCTGGTTGTCATTGTTCGCTCCTTGTTTCTTGTGCCTGTACGTACTTGTAAGACTGTATTTACTCCACAAATGTGCGCCGCACGCGTGGATCGTCGTCGATGTTCACACCGGCAATTCGCGGCCAGATGCGCCCGGTCACTTACGTTTCTCCCGGTAAGCTTTCTTTTAGCATCTATATGCATTTTACATATAGATGCAACATTTGTCAAGGGGTATCATGGGGAATTTTTGGGGCAAATCGTAGCCAACCATTTTCGAGTCTCCTCGAAAATGGTTGACTCGGGCTCTGAATAACCACCCTCACATCATGAAACGCAGGGGGGCCAGAATGCGTTCGCTCAACTTCGTGTACCAGTGCCGGTGTACCCACTTATCAAGTGTTAGCTCTTCAGCATCGGTCAGATCACATTCGAAGAGTTCCTGCATTTGCTGCGCGAACTCAGCACTGTATACCTCGACATTGATTTCAAAATTTCCGATGGAACTCAAACGATCAAGGTTAGCGGTACCCACCGTAGACCATTGACCATCAATGGTGCACGTTTTTGCATGCAACATATGCTGATAACCGAAGATGCGAATCCCTGCCTTGAGACACTCCTGGAAATAGCCTCGCGCCACCCAGTCAACGTCGATATGATTGGAGATCCAGGGCACCAGGATTCGTACATCCACTCCGCGAGCGGCGGCAGATTTTAAAGCCCCCAGCAAAATGTGATCGGGAACAAAGTAGGCATTGGTGAGCAGAATCGAACGTTCCGCCTTGTCAATCGCATCGATATACATATCGCGAATAGGAAAGGTCAGGCGTATGGCATCATTTCCGCGCAAAGAGATGAACGGATCAAACTTTCGCTGCATACGCCGGTTGATAGTGTCGCCTTTAGGGCTGGAGCGGTTCCAGAAGTCGATGAACGCGCGCACCAGATCAGCTGCGAATGGCCCGCTGATGCGCAGGTGCGTATCTCGCCATTCCGTCGCGTAGAGACTACCCAGGTTGAAGCCACCGATAAACCCGATCTTGCCATCAACCGAGAGCATTTTGCGATGATCCAATGCGTAACGTCGTGGATCAAAGAGCTGCCATGGGTGTTTGATGGGATGATAGGCCATCTTATGGATCGAGGAAGGAAACGATTTGAATGCCCGTGGTACGACAAGATTGCCAAACCAGTCGAAGACGACATATACTTCTACTCCCTCGGCGGCCTTTTTTGCCAGGTGTTCTTTAAACTTCCTGCCGATCTCGTCACCTTTCCAGATGTAGGTTTCAAGGTAGATATATTCCCTGGCGCTATCGATAGCGGCCAGCATATCTTCATAGAGATCGCATCCATAGTCATAGAGCTGCAGTTCGTTATCATCGACATAGACAGGCTGAAAACGCCGGTGTGGAAAGGGCTTTTGATTGTTCTTTCGCTTCCGCCGGTACAGGATTGCAAATACCCGCAGCGCCGCCACTGTGATTGCCTGGAGCGCAACCATTATGCCGAATGCATCCAGTGCGATTCGGCGAATAGAAATTCGGGACCTTTTACGGGCCGTTTGCCTCATTTGTTTTGTTTGTATCCGTTCCTGTAGCGCGTTTTCGTTCATCCTGATTCACCCACACGATATTTTTTTCTTCATTACATCGCCCTGTAATTAGTTTTACTTATTATGCTTATCGATTTTGGCAGTTTATGCGGGGAATGTCAAGAAGGGGCAATTGAGGCCAGTGCTCTGCTATTGAGAGTACCGGAAAGAATTGTATCAGCGTTTTTTAATTAGCTACCAGACTCAGGGGGTAGGAGAAGAGCAAGGCGTGCGTATATTGCATGAGTAAAGCGGTACACGATCAAGGTCCTTTTCAGATATTCCTACTACTTGTACAAAAAGTTGCGCAAACGACCTGTCAGGAGCAAGAACTTCATTTTTCCCAATTCGTAGCGTTGGACACCCTGAAGGATCATACAGTGCTTCTTGCAGAATAGATTGGCCATGCAAAAAAGTCAGATCGTACTTCACAAAACGGTCGAGTGGACAGGATAGCCAGCCCGGTGGATTGTTAGGGAAACGAGGTAAGGCCAGCATTGCATTGTAGAGCCGTTGGACTTGCTGTTGATCGGTAATGGTACGCGGAGGGAACGGTGCATAGTGATTCTCTGTCTCGGTATTCACACGCTTCACCTGCAAAACCGTTGGCTCTTGTGTGCTACTAACGGCAGAAGCAATAGCAGCACCGCAACCACTTAATAGCATCAACGCAAGGGCGAGGCAGATGAGCCAGCGCTTTTTTATCCTCTCCATTTTCTCGTGCTCCTTATATTGCTTTACCGAAGATTAACAAGAGGGCTCTAAAGAGAAAATGTTGCACACCTTTCTAAAGTTCCCTTTAAAAGAGGATTGTGTTAATGATTTTAATTACCAGTATAACAGTATGTTCCGTAATTATACCCAACGGTCAGTAAAGGTGTTATTATTACTTACTTGTATTCCATCAGGATATGCTAGATAAATCTTTGTGTCTTTTTCATACATTAGCTCTTGTGTGTTAGCAAAATTGTTAGGGTTCAGCCAGGAGGCTGAACCAAAGTTAGCCTGAGCCAGAACATTTGACCAATTTACAGTGACGAAATCGGCTAATTGAGATGAGCCGTCACAGCTAGGGAGGAATGGGCGTTCATCAATCCACTCAGCGCTAAGGGTCCCAAGACCTTGTGATTCAGTTAAGCATGTAGAGCCAAGGTGAGCACCGGTCTTGTTATCTTGAACGTGCGCGTAAAATCCACCATTTGAACAGTACGTGTAACCCAAATGAACCCATGCACTGATGGAATCTCCGCAACGAATGACATCTTTCGTATCAATGTAAGGTGGCTGATTGAACGTGATATACTCCCAAAAAAGGCGGTAGGTCCCATCTATCTGTAAGATTAATCCTGTTTGTTCCAGAGGATCATTATTATAAACACCGCCTAAACCGACCCATACGCCATATTGAATTTGAGAGTTAACTGATCCAGATTTACATGGTGCATTTCAATTCGCTTCAACACCCATATATCCTTGATCGGTTCCATCACCAACGATATATCCTGACCAGGAAGGGAATGTTTGGTACGATGTATTGAATTTGACTTTAGACTTCGCATGTAATCGCTTGAATTGTGCTGTTTTCTGAGCAGCAACGCCTGGTGCCGGGGTGGTAGATATCCGATAACCATGGTGTGATGGAAGTGATGATCTCCACTGCGGTGGTTGGTGTGCATAAGCAGGAAAGGCTATAGCACCTAAAAAATGGCAGGAGAGGAGTAAACTGCGAACCAAATAAAGTGCCTTTTTCATAGTTTGGAGAATCCTTCCTTATGCATGCAAGGCACATTTGAAAACTCATGAACTCCCCCCTATAAGCCCAAGTATACCAGAACTATGTAGATAAAGCAAGTGCTTATTAAAGTGAATCCAAATAAGTTGTTATATGAAAAATCTTGAGCAGTTAATCAGACTACTTTTTATGAGATATAATACGAGGTAATCAAACATAAATTATTTCACGTAGCCATAAATTTACACGTCGAGTTTTTTAGCCATCACTTACCTTATCAGAGTACGCAAAGGAGCCTGCATCATGGCAGATACATACACTTCACCATCCGAACCAGGCGCATTTGAGGCCTGGAGCAAGCTGTTTGAAAGCACGATGAAGCCTTACACCGACCAGGAAACGTCTGCTAAACAGACGGCGGACGGCAAGGATGATCCCTGGGTCAATTTCATTGATCAGCTCTGGAAGTCGAACCCTTATAGCAAGCTATTGCCCATCGACCCGGCAGAAATCACTCGCGCCTTCCAGCAGATCTGGCTGGACGCCCTGAGCAATCCGGCCCACTACTGGGCCAATTACACCAATTTCGTGCAAGAATATACGCAGTTGGTGACTGCGACCGCGCTCAAATTCTGGGGCATAGAAAAGGATGTCGAGCCGGTGGCCGTGCCGGAGAAAGGCGATAAGCGTTTTAGCGCGCCCGATTGGCAGCTAAACCCGGCCTTTGATGCGCTCAAACAGGGCTATCTGCTGGCAGCAACAACATTATTGAAAACTGCTTCCGAGATACAGGGACTGGATGAGAAACAGCAGCGCAAATTGCTCTTCTACCTGCGACAGTTCCTTGACGCAATCAGTCCCACCAATTATGTTTTCACGAACCCGCAGGTCATTCATGAGGCGATTACAACGGGTGGTAAAAACCTGGTGAATGGTGTGGAGCATCTGATGCGCGACATCGAAGCAGGCCAGATTAAGATGACCGATACCGAAGCCTTTGAGCCCGGCCGCAACCTCGCACTTACTCCCGGACAGGTGGTATACCGCAACAAACTGATCGAGTTGAACCAGTACGCGCCATCCACCGAAAAGGTCTACGCTATCCCGCTGCTCTTTATTCCGCCGTGGATCAATAAGTATTATATCCTGGATATGCAGCCACAAAATAGCCTCATCAAGTTCCTGGTTGACAACGGCTTCACCGTTTTTGTCATCAGCTGGAAGAACCCCGATGCCTCGATGGAGGAGACCGGCTTTGAGGATTACCTCACACTGGGGCCGCTAGCCGCCCTGGACGTGATTAAAGAGATCACCGGATCGCAAAAGGTCAATATAGTCGGCTATTGTATCGGCGGCACACTGCTGTCAATGGCACTGCCCTATATGAAAGCCAGAGGAGATGAAACGGCTAACTCGGCGACATTCTTCGTCTCGCTGCAAGATTTCAGCGAGGTCGGCGATACATCCGTCTTCATTGATGAGCCACAGGTAGCCTATATCGAGGGACAGATGATGGAGCGTGGCTACCTCGATAGCCGCTCAATGGCGACGATGTTCAACATGCTGCGCGCGAATGACCTGATCTGGAGCAACGTCGTGAACAACTACCTGCTGGGCAAAGAACCACCAGCCTTCGACCTGCTCTACTGGAACAACGATGGAACACGCATGGCCAGCAAAGCGCACTCCTTCTACCTGCGCAATACCTACCTGGAGAACAATCTTGTCAAACCCAGCAAAATTGTCTTGAAAGGGGTGCCTATCGATCTGGGTGAAATTGACCAGGATATCTACGCAGTCGGCACGCAACAAGACCATATCGTCCCCTGGAAATCGGCCTGGAGAATTACGCAACTCGCAAGTGGCAAGTCACGTTTTGTGCTGGGTGGCAGCGGCCATATCGCGGGCATCATCAATCCGCCGAGCAAGGGAAGAGGCTACTGGACGAACGATAAGCCGGTAAAGAGCGCCGATGAGTGGTTCAAGTCAGCAGAACATCACGATGGCAGCTGGTGGGCAGACTGGCTGGAGTGGCTCAAACCACGTTCAGGCGAACTGGTAGCGCCGCCAACAATGGGCAGCGCTACTTATCCGCCACTTATGCCGGCGCCCGGCAGCTACGTGCTGGAAAAGTAAAAGAAAAGGGGCAATGTACAAGGATGAGCGTTCAGGACGAGACAATTGCTATTCGCTCAGGCGAAGAATTTGATGTTCCAAAGGTGGAGCAATACCTGCGCGAGCATATCGCGGGCTTAGGCCCCGGCCCATTGCATGTCAGGCAGTTTCCTTCTGGGGCTTCTAATCTAACATATTTGCTGCAAGTAGATGATTGGGAGGGGGTGCTGCGCCGCCCACCATTTGGCCCGGTTCCACCGAAAGCCCACGATATGGAAAGGGAATCCGGCCTGTTGCGCAAGATTGCTCCCGTTTTTCCTCTAGCTCCCATGCCCTACTTCTTTTGCGACGACCTGAGCATTTTAGGTGCGCCTTTCTATGTGATGGAAAGACGTAGAGGGGTGGTTGTGAATGATCGGTTCCCGCCCGGCATTACACCCACAGAAGAGTTATGCGCTCGCATGTCGCAAACGGTCGTCGAGACATTGGTGCAGATACACGCTATCGACTGGCAGGCGGCAGGATTGAGCGAGTTTGGGCATCCCGAAGGTTTTCTCGCTCGCCAGGTAAAGGGCTGGATCGAGCGCTATTTCCGCGCACAAACCGATGAAATCCCCCAGGTTGTACCTCTCACCGGCTGGCTGGCAGAACACGTGCCACAAAGTCCACCGGCAACGCTTATTCACAATGATTTCAAATTGAATAACATGCTACTAGCTGCAGATGACCTGACCAGGGTAACGGCGGTGCTGGATTGGGAAATGGCGACTATCGGCGATCCACTTTTTGATCTCGCCATTACACTGAGCTACTGGGTGAATAGCGATGACCCGGAAGAATTGCGCACAATCCTGCCGGCGGTAACAACGATGCCTGGCTTCATCAACCGCGAGCAATTCATGGAAATCTACGCGCAAAAAAGCCGCCGTGATCTCTCCTCGCTCGACTTTTACCTGATCTTCGCGTATTTCAAGCTGGCGGTGATTATCCAGCAGATTTATGTGCGCTGGAAGCGCGGGCAAACGCAGGATGAACGCTTCGCCGCTTTCGGCAATCGCGTGCGCGCCCTTATAGAATACGCGGCCCGGCTTGCGGAGAGGAGATAGCCAGGACTTTGTCTTGACAAAGCGTGCATCTAGATGTAAAATGCATATAGATGAAAAGTATCAATTCAAATGCCGACTGAAGGACTATGAAACTTACTGAAAAATGGGTGGTGGTATTATATGGTGCATATGAATGAGGATAAGGATCAGGAAAAAGATTTTCAAAATTCTGCCACGGACGCGTGGTCGAAGAACTGGGTTGTGCCGGTCGTGCTGCTCATGCTGCGCGAGTGGAGTTCCTATGGGTATGAATTGATGGAGAAGATGGCAGCGTTTGGCTTGGCGGCGATGAATCCGGGGACGTTCTATCGAACACTGCGGCAAATGGAAAGGCAAGGCATGGTCAGTTCCAGCTGGGATACCTCAGAGGGCGGCCCTGCCAGGCGCATATACAAGATTACCGAGGCTGGTGAGGCTTACCTGAAGTTCTGGGCAGAGTCCCTGGACCAGTACCAGAAAATGATGGATGCGTTCTTCCGCATCTATACCGGCAGGCCATCGCCAAAAGAAAAGAAGGATGAAAAGTGAAAGAGGCTAACTCAGACTCCTACGGCTTTTACCAGCTCTGGTTAAAAAGCCTGCAAGAAGGGCAAGATCAGGTTCTGAAAGCGACGGCCCAGGGCATGCAAAATTCAAGAGAAGCCTGGAAACAATGGCTTGATGCGACGATGTCTACCTGGCAAAAAACTGCTGAAATGGGAACCGACCCGTTAGGACTTACTTCACAATGGCTGAAGATGATGGAGGCGATACAGGAGAAATTGCTGGCCGGAGGAACCGTCCCGTCAGACCCTTTCACGTTCCTGAAAGAGTGGTACGACGCTATCAGCGAATCCTGGTCTAGCATAGTCGAACACATCATCGCTTCCGAACAATTCCTCGATTTCAACAAGCAGTTTCTGGAAAGCTATGCCAGCTTCTCGCGGGCCTTCCGGCGCGCCAACGAAGAGTACCTGCGCATTCTACAATTGCCCTCGCGCTCCGATGTATCGCACGTATCCGAACTCATTGTTGCCCTGGAAGAGAAGTTTGACCGGCTGGACGAAAGATTTGAGGATGTTGATGCTGTCCTCGCACAAACCGCAAAGCGTGAGGCGATTGAGGGTGTTGAGCAGCGTTTGGCGACTGCCGAGAGCAGCCTGAATCAGTCCATTGAAAGCGTAGAAGGAAATATAAAGCACATTGAGAGCCAGCTAACCCGGGCGATTTCCGGTGTTGGGGCACAGATTTCCGATGTTCAGGTGCGCTTGAAGCATATCGAGAGTCAGGCCGGTACGATTGCTCCAGAGCTGGAGAGCCGCTTAGCCACGGTTGAGGGCAAGCTGGATGGGCTTCAAGAGCAAGCTGGACAGTTCAGGGTAATCCAGGATCTGGCTCACCGCCTGGAGCAGGTTGAAGGCAAGCTGGATGCAATCCTGACGAAGTTTGCAAAGCTCGAGGCTTATGAGCCTGACGGCCATAGCGAAGCGAAAGCGCGGGCGCCTCATAAGCCCCAACGGAAAAAGGCGTCTCAAACAGAGGCCGTCGGTCAACCTGCTGAAGCCGGGTCGTAAGGTTGGACATCCTGGTACTATCGCATGATGTTAAAAAAGAATAGAGGGGGAAAAGCTTCATGGCAATTGAGCATAGCACAGTAGCGTTTAGTGACATCGAAAGCACATTAAAAAAGTTGAAAGCAGGTATGCAGATTGTTCTGGATGGAGCAAAAGCCGACACAGGACAGACGCCAAAAGAAGTGATCTGGACAAAGAACAAGGCTCAACTCTACCATTATCTATCCCCGGTGAAAAAGCGCTTCCCGGCGCCGATTCTGCTGATTTATGCATTGATCAATCGTTCCTACGTTTTAGACCTGATGCCCGGCAACAGCCTGGTAGAATATCTTGTCAACAGGGGTTTTGATGTCTATATGCTTGACTGGGGCATCCCCGGTGATGAAGATAAAGACCTCACATTTGAAAACTACGTACTGGACTACATTGCTCGCGCCGTGAAAAAAGTATTGAAAAATTCCCAGGCCGATGAACTCACCCTCTTTGGATTCTGCATGGGTGGCACCATGTGCGCTATGTATGCCGCGCTCTTCCCCGGTAAACCCCTGAAGAATCTGATCCTACTGACCGCGCCCATAGATTTTACCGAGCAAAATATGGGCTTGTATGGAGTGTTTACCAGCGAGAAACATTTCGACCCCGGCGTGCTGGTAGACCTCTATGGTAATGTGCCCGGCGAACTCGTGGATACGGGCAATCGCCTGGTGAGGCCGATTACCAATTATGTTGGAACATACGTGACCATGTGGGATCGCATCATGCACGATAAGCCGATGGAAACATGGCTGGCGATGAACAAATGGGTAAACGACGGTGTGCCTTTCGCCGGAGCCACATTCAAGCAATGGATTCGCGAGTTTTACCAGCAGAATAAGCTGGTCAAGGGCGAGATCATGCTGCGCGGGCGAAGAGTAGATCTCTCAAATATTACCTGCCCCGTCCTTGATATCGCGGGAACAAAAGACCACATCTGTACCCTGCCGCAAGCTGAGGCCATTATGCGCCTGATTAGCAGCCAGGACAAGGAGTTCTACGTGCTCAATGCCGGACATGTGGGACTGCTGACGGGCGCCGACGCCAAAAAGAATCTCTGGCCCAAGATCGAGAGTTGGTTGGAGCCTCGTTCGATATAGCTGATACCTGATATCACCTCAGAGATACATATATATCGTGCAGACCAGGCCATCAACCAGGCCAGTCTGCACGACACCTTCCATTTCGTACATCCTTCCTCCTACACCCCCTTGCATTTTCCTATGTGCTACAATATTGCCGGGAAACTATCTCGATCATTGTCACATAGAGAAATGATGAGTGGTAAAGCATAACTCTTCATTTCTAATACACCACCATTTTTGTAGTAGTCACTGAGGCAGGAGCGTGTTTTATGGGCAAAGCATGGGGATAGTGGCGCCTTGCGGACCTGACAGTCAATAGTCGGACCCTCTTTTTTCTATGTTTGCCCACGCTTAACCGGTGAATCGATATCAGCAAGTTATTTCATGCAAGGAGGAGACTTATGTGCAAACGACTGGATGGTAAAACTGCCATCGTAACTGGAGCGGGCCGTGGTATTGGCCGGGCAATAGCAAAAGACCTGGGCGTTATAGGGGCGAATGTAGTCATCAACTACGCGCGCAGCGCGGAGTCCGCTGAGCAGCTAGCCGAGGAGATTCGTGAAACCGGTTCGCAGGCGCTGCCGATTCGCGCTGATGTCACCGATTATGAACAGGTCGGCGAGATGGTACGACAAACTATAGAGGCTTTCGGCCGGATTGATATTCTGGTAAACAATGCCGGAATCACCCGCGACAAAACGCTGAAGAATATGACCAGGCAGCATTGGGACGAAGTGATCAACGTCAACCTGGGCAGTACGTTCAATTGCACCAAGCAGGTTTTACCCTTTATGCTGGAGCGCAAGAGCGGCAAGATCGTCAATATCAGTTCTTTTGTCGCCCTGGCTGGTAATATTGGACAGGCAAACTATGCCGCAACCAAGGCCGGCATCATTGGATTCACAAAATCAGTGGCGCTTGAGGTTGCTCGTCACGGCATTACCGTCAATGCGGTCTGTCCGGGTTTTACAGAAACGGATATGTTGTTCGAAGTACCGGAAAACATACGCCAGCGTATCCTGGAAAGGATTCCTATGGCGCGCTTTGGTACAGCTGAAGAGATTGCCTCATGTGTGAGATATATCGTCGCTGAGGCGGATTACATGACCGCCCAGGCTATCAGTATCAACGGAGGCGTTTACATCTAATCGTATAGCTGGAGTGAGAACCTGAAAAACCGGTGATTCCCCATAAGTTCCCCATGGCGCGCTGTGCCCCCGTGGTCCGAGGATTGCGCCAGAGGTGCTTCGCTGCGCTCAGCACCTCTGGCCCATTTCCGGATACTCATCAAGGTCAAGGCTAAAAATCTTGACATGGGAATGAGCCTGAACTATAATTTTCCAGCAGGTCGTGAGGGGCAGAGCTGCACAGGCTTTGGGTTTTACCTGTACCCCTCAAAACTGGCCACAAGGGGGTGAGCCCTGGTGTCGGAAGTCAAGATCGGCGAAAACGAGTCGTTTGAAACTGCTCTCAAACGCTTCAACCGTAAGATTCAGCAAGATGGCATACTGGCTGAAGCTCGCCGCAGAGAGCATTACGAGAAGCCGAGCGTCAAACGGAAGAAAAAAGAAGCAGCCGCGAGACGGCGCAGAAACGCTCACAAAGCATAATTTTGCCCATAGAGGATTTGCCTCCACCTGTTCAGGTGATGCGGTAGTGGTATGTACCTCGTATCATCTTTTTCAGGAGGAGGCTTCATTTTTTACCAGGCCCTATAAGCCTGTGGTTGAATGTTTCTGGTGAATTATGGAAAAATACAAATCAGAAATAGAACTTTCTATCGACACAGGAGACGAAGAAACCGATTCGATTATTCATGAGTTCCTTGCCTCTCTTTCACTGGAAGAGCTTCTTGAGAAGACGCTGCGCGAAGCAGGTATTTCACAACCTGCGCTGGTGACACTTGTCGTAACAGAAGATGCAATGATGCAAGATTTGAATAAGCGTTATCGACAGCAAGATAAACCAACTGATGTGCTTTCATTTCCTTTGTTGGATAAACCCTTGGTGAAAGCACCCGATGACCAGCTCTGGGCATTTGTTGAGGGCAACAATGGTGAAGCAAGCGCGGAGATAAGCAATATACCAAAGTTTATTACCCCATCTGAATTACCTCTGAACTTAGGCGATATCGTCATTTCATGGCCGACAGTCGTGCGCCAGGCAGCACAAGCAGGGCACACGCCAGCGTATGAACTGCTCTACCTTTTCGCTCACGGTATTTTACACCTCGTCGGTTACGATGATGCGACAGAGGCCGGGTACACCAGAATGGTGAGTTTACAACGAGTAGTGCTGGAAGCGATGGGGTGGAAAGCGCAAAGTCAATGAGCAAATCGCCACTACCGGCGGGTTCGCCAAAAAGCGAATGGGCGAAATTCATTGCCAGTTTTGGTTATGCCTTCGCAGGACTGTGGTATGCGCTTCGCACTCAGCGCAACATGTGGGTACACATCATTATAGCGGTTCTCGCGATTGGCCTCGGTATCGTGCTGCACATTTCAGCAGTTGAGTTTGCGATGATCTTCGTGGCAATTACCACTGTATTCATCGCCGAGATGTTCAATACGGTTATCGAGTTATGTGTTGATCTGGCCACGCCGGAATACCATCCCCTGGCAAAAATCGCGAAGGATGTGGCAGCGGGCGCCGTACTTCTAAGCGCCATACTTGCCGTCGTGATTGGCCTGTTCGTATTCGTCCCTCACCTGTGGCAAATGATTCGCTAACCACCACAAGCAGAACATCGCAACCGCGAGGAATATCACCAGGGGCATCAGTGTCCATAACCCGACATGTTGTGCCAGAAGGCCGGCCAGCCAGGGAAATATTGCCGCGCCGGCACTGCCCAGGCTGGCAAGAAAACCAACCGCACCAGCTAGAATATGCGCTGGCACGCGGCTTGAGAGAAAAGCAATCGTGATGGGGTAAATCGGCCCGAAGCTAAAACCTAACAGGCAGAGGCCGAACGCGGAGACAGAAAACAGGGGCACGAGCCAGAATAGCAGAGCCGCGACAATTGTCCCTAGCAGGCAATATTGTACCAGCCGCTCACTGCCGATACGCAAAGCCACTCTTGCCAGCGCCACCCGCCCCAGCGTCAGCCCCAACCAGTAGCCACTGACCAGCCAGCCTGAATAGAGAATAGAAAACTGCCGCTCCTCGGTCAGCAAACTATAGACCCAGCTGCCCACGCTTACTTCAGCACCTACATAGACGAGCAGGAAAAAGGCCGCAATCCACACCACGGGCAGCTTGAGGGTGTTAATAAAAATGTTGCCCTGAAGACCTCCGCTCGCTTCCGTCTGCTTATCGTTCTGGCGCTTCTCGAAAATTTGCCTGTAGCCAACCAGCAGAATCAGGACGACGGCAATCCATACGAAGTAGACGCTATTCCACCCCCACCTGATCGCCAGCATGGCCGAAGCCATGAGCGGGCCGAGCAAGGCCCCGCTACCGTAGAAAGCGTGGAGATAGTTCAAGAGAGCAGCATTGCGCGGCAATCCGGCGATGTACGCATTGAGACCTGCATCGATAATGGCCACTCCGAAACCCAGTATGAGCATCGTAACCAGCACAATGTCAAATGGGAGCATGAAAGCCAGGGCCAGCGCGCCCAGCAGAAAACTGAGCGCACCTAACATCAGGAAGCGCCTGTTGCCTAACTTCTGGACGAGCAATCCGGTGTTGAAAGCAGCGATCAGATAGCCAAGGGTTGACGCAAGGAAGAGCAGGCCAACAGTAGCCTTATCGATACCATAATGCGCCTGTATGCCCGGTATCAGAACGCCGAATGCTCCGTCGTTCGCTCCAATTAAGATAAATGAGAAAAAAGCAAGCCCTATTTGGAGCCGCGCAAACCTCACTTGCTGCGCTACAGCCGCTTCTACACGCTCTTTGCCTTGATGATGAGCAGGCGAATTCAATGTATTGTTACTTCACACGCTCGACGTATTGCCCGGTACGGGTATCGATGCGAATCTTGTCGCCGGGATTCACGAACAGGGGCACATTGACCACCGCCCCGGTCTCCAGCGTCGCGGGCTTTGTGACATTGTTGGCGGTATCGCCACGCACACCCGGCTCTGCGCTCTCCACCGCCAGTTCCACGAAGTTTGGCAATTCAACCGCAATGATATTGTCGCCATCTACCAGCATCTCCACGATATCCTGCTCTTTGAGGAACTGCACGGCATCGCCAAGCATCTCCTTGGGAATGGGCTGCTGATCAAACGTTTCGGTGTTCATGAATACATAGTCATCGCCATCGACATACAGGAACTGCCAGTTCTGATGCTCGACGCGGACAGCCTCAATCTCTTCGCCCGCGCGGAAGCGCTGCTCAATGACACGCCCGGTCCTCAGATTCTTCAAACGCGCACGCACGAAAGCGCGCCAGTTCCCCGGACTCACATGATGGAACTCAGTAATAGTGTATAATTCGTTGTTATAACGTATAACCATGCCGTTATAAAAATCGGCTGTTGTTGTCGCAGCCACTGGTGGATTCTCCTTTCAACCAGACACATAAAAAAGATGGCATTTCTTTGAATTATTTAGGGTCACTTCAAAGTTTAGCAGAGGACTGTATCCGCTTCATCCCTAACATTCGCTTCACACAATAGTTTATCATGTCATGCAAGATGATGAGAAGCATCAAGCCAGCATTCGAGATAGCTTCTCCGTATGCTCGGCGAATTTCGCCAGGCGTTTCTTTTTGAGGTTTTCGCGCAGCACCCAGTTGATGTCGGGATCATTCCAGGACGCCGATTGGCTCATCAGCGCGAAACCTTTTTCGGGCGCAGCCGCTGTCACGACGCTGAGGGTGTACCCCAGGGCCTGGCGCAATGCGCGGAAATCCTCGCGTTTCCGCTCAGCGATAGGAACCGAGTGGACACGCTCCAGCACCAGGCGCTGGATGGAGAGAGCGGCATTCACGATTTCGGGAGTGTGAAGCAATGAAGGCTCGGCGACGGCGGCAATACTTGCACGCTGCTGAAAGTTGTCCCCCTCAGTGGCCAGGGTCATTAAATAGGCAATGGTCTCTTCGGGAGCAGCGGGTAAAAGCTGCTGAAAACCCATCGCGACCGCCTCGCGCACACGCCAGGAAGAGCTGCTCGCATACTGGCCCAATAATTTATAGATTTCCTCGCGCCAACCAGGTAGAACGGCCGCACACACACCCGAAGCCAGGATACCACAAAGCACGACAAACTCACCGGGAGTATTTACCTTAACACCTTCGCCATCATGCAAGAGATACGTCAATACCTCGCGTGTTTGCCTGGGATACTCTGGGACAACGGCCCCCAGGAGGTTGCTGAACTCCATCGCCAGTTCCAGGTTAGCACGTTTCCCAGGCAAACGACTCTGCTCGCGTAAATAAAACTCCAGTGGACGACGATTACGATTTAAAGCTCTCTCTACGAGAGATGATAGCGTTTCATGCATGTATCTCTATCCTTGAAATAATCTGGAGCTTAAAAAAGCCAATTGCTATGGCTATGTAGTCACTCGCTTTTACATTCCGGAAGCCATAATTATTTTATCATATGTGGATGAAAATTTGTCAGCCTACCGCGGCTGCAAATAATGACGAGCACGTAGCTAACCACTGTGCTGAGGCAGCATACAGAACGGCTATACCGACAGGCCTGGCAGGATAAAGACAGGCCTGTGGGCAGATATTGATGAGGGGTTATGAAGCAGTCCTTGCACGCTTATCTAATTCTAGAGCAATTGAACCATAGGCCTTCTGCAAATACCCCTCCAGCTTTCGCCAATCCTGCTCAATGTTGGTCGAAGTTCTGCTGGTGATGAGGTCTACGGTATCAGCGGCCAGCGTGCGCCATTCTGCCGATTCGCGTGCCTGCTCGGGCGTCAATCCGAATATGGCGCTATGCAGTTCGACAAGCGTTTGTATCAACTCCTCTTTTTCCGCTGTACCCGATAAGTGCCGGTGAACCTCGAAATATTTCAATTCAAGAGCAGCAACTTTTTTCACATTATAATGCAGGCCTGAATAGCGACGGGCGATAGCATAGAACTTTTCAAGGTATCTCACTACCTTTTGCTCATCATGTTCTACAGGCACCCAGGCCAGCGATGCTCGTGTCGTGAAATAGGATGCAACCAGGGACATGGGGAAAGGTATATGAAATTGCTCCTGGCATAGTCGGACAAGGAGGGACAACATTTTGAACCACCTACGATCATAGTACGCCTTCCATCCGGCAGCTTCAAAATAGGCGATGCGCTCAGGCTGCATGGTAAATATCCTCGCCATATACGTTCTATCTCCTTTCTTGCACCTTTTTCAATATATCCTTTAGCAATGAGAGGAATTTTGGGACGCCCCCATCTTTCCAGGAAAGTACCCTTGAACCCCTACCTCTACTATACCAGGAATGGATCGGAAATGGATGAACACAACTGATTTGCTGTGTATAACGCGAGGCAGGCAGGGTATATTCCCTCGGGCCAGATTTCAAGCGCCGCGGCATTGTTCTGCTCGGACTGCATTTTCTCTAATTCAGCGTGTGCCACCTTCTGTCGTCGCACCACGGCGACCCAGAATGTGTAGACGACAGCCAGCAGCACCATAACCAGCGTAATAACTGTCGCCGAGGATATCACTTTGCCAATGATCGCCAGTGCCGATCCTACCCGGTACCCGGTGAGAAGCATAGCGAAGCCGTTCACAGTGATCCGTCCCTCGCTATCGCTATTTTACCTCGAGGATACGGAATTCTCTTTGAGAGGGATTACTCTTCTTGAGGGATATTTTTAGAAAGTCTACTGACATCCACTCATAACTCGGGGTGCAGGGGGTTCACCCCTGCCGGGGTGCGGGGTGTCCCCGCTTGCTTCCCCTCCCGTCCTGACGGGCCGTAGGCCCGCTGCAAGAATTATGAGTGGATGGCAGAAAGTCTAACCTTGACGTAAACGGCAATCTTGTGATATATTATAGATGTATTCTATGCATTAAATTAGTTTCCTATCCCTTTTCGGGAGGATTATAGCATATGATTGCGGCAAACGATGAATTCGTATCGTCACAGACAGAAGAGTCCCAGACGTTCACAATTGAGCAGGTAGCTGCCAAAACCGGCTTGACGAAGCGCACGCTGCGCTATTATGAAGAAGTTGGATTGCTTCCTCCAACCGGTCGAACCGAAGGGAACTACCGGCGTTATACCAAAGATGATATCCAGCGATTGGAGAATATTAAGAGGCTGCGTGACCTGCTAGGATTTTCTCTGGCCGATATTCGCGAGATTATGGAGGCCGAGGATGAACGCTGGCAGATCAAGGCCGCGTATAAAAACGAGACGGAAGCCGCGGCCAAGATAGTTCAGTTAGATCGTTCTGATGAGCTTATTCGTAAACAATTGCATCTCATTGAACAAAAAATCACCGGCCTGGAGGAGATGCGTTCAACCTTGCAGTCCAAGATTGAATGGCATCAGCAGGTACGCGAAAAATTACTAAAGGATCAATAGCTCCCAAATTTTTTATACTAGATTGGACTTTTATGCCTTATGAAAGCATTATCACCTGATTCCGCGGAACTTCCCGTTGTTGCCAGGGTCGCTCTAGAGGAAAGGCAACAGGCCTCTCGCCTGTTGCGGGCATTTATAGCCCTGCGTCACCGCAATTTCCGCCTTTTCTGGTTCGGCCAACTTATTTCGTTGATCGGAACCTGGATGCAGACCACGGCCCAGGCATGGCTGGTGCTGCAGCTGACCCAGAGCGCGTGGTGGCTTGGCGTCGTTGGCGCCCTGCAATTCCTGCCCGTGCTGCTGCTCGCATTGTTCGGTGGCGTACTGGCGGACCGCTTACCAAAACGCAGGGTTTTACTCTTTACACAATCATCCGCCATGCTACTGGCTTTCGCGCTCTGGATACTCGTTGCTACAGGAGCGGTACAGCTCTGGCATGTGCTTATACTGGCAACTTTGCTCGGCCTGGTAAATGCGCTTGATATGCCGACGCGCCAGGCATTTGTAGTTGAAATGGTCGGGCGCGAGGATTTACCGAACGCGGTAGCCTTGAACTCATCCCTCTTCAATATGGCGCGTATTATTGGCCCGGGTATTGGAGGCATCCTGATCGCGTGGCTGGGAGTGGCGCCCCTTTTCCTGCTCAATGGCATCAGCTTTATCGCGGTGATCATCGGGCTGGCCATGATTGATCTGCATCAACTGCATGCGCAGGCTCTCCATGAGAAGCCAGAGCATAGCAGGCACAAGGCAGGTACTTTTAAGAGCCTGATTGAGGGGCTTGCCTACGTGCGCAATACGCCCGCGGTTTTCCTGGTCATCGCGGTCGTTGGTATAGTCTCGCTGTTCGGTATCAACTTTAATGTCGTGCTGCCGCTGTTTGCCACCGACGTACTGAATGTAGGATCGATAGGTTTTGGCTTCATTTCCGCCACCTTCGGCGTCGGATCGTTGCTTTCGGCGCTCTGGTTGGCCTGGGGCAATAAAAAGCCCGGTATGCGCCAGTTGCTGCTGGGAGCAATCGCTTTCAGCATTTTAGAAGCGCTGTTTGCCCTGTCGCACCTCTACCTGCTGTCGCTCGTCCTCATAGCAGGGGTAGGATTCGCCCAGATCGCATTTTCGGCCCTGGCGAATACAACGTTACAGACGGTTACGCCCGACCACCTGCGCGGCAGGGTCATGAGCGTTTATATGATGGTGTTTGCGGGTAGCACTCCACTAGGCAATCTCTTTATCGGTGGACTGGCTCACCTGTATAATGCACCTATCGCATTATTAGTTGGAGCTTTGTTGAGCCTGGCCGCGGCAGTTGGCGGCTGGATACTGCGCAAACCGGCGGAGAAAAATCTTGCAGAGTCTGCACTCATCGATTAGCAACTGGCGGCGGCTGCCACTCACCATCGCAGATCAACAAACTCATATCGTGCAAAGCGAGCGGTTGCTGGCCGAGATGTCACCGGGCGATCCGCCTGTCCTGTACTGGTCACAGGCGGATAAGCTGGGACTCGTGCTTGGCTATTCCCAGAAGCAGGGCATTCTCAATCCGCTCATCAACGATGCAGCAGGCTCTTTCCGGCACATCCCCATCTATCACCGCCGCGCCGGTGGGACGGCTGTGCTGGTAGGGCCCAATCTGCTTAGCCTGGACGTGATTTTGCCCGCTGACTCTCCTCTGGTGCTGAGCGATATTGTGAAATCCTATCAATGGCTGGGCGAAGCGTGGGTAGAGGCGCTGCGTCACCTGGGGATAGAAACGCGCACAGTTCCACCAGACGAGGCACACGAGTTGCGCAAGCTACTCAAGCAGGAGGAGACACGCGAACGTGAAGCGATCCTGCGCAGGGCCTGCTACGGTTCGCTCTCTCCTTATGAACTGGTTGTGGGGCAGCGCAAAGTAGTGGGGCTTGATATGATACGCCGTCGCAACGCAAGTTTGTTACAGGCAGGCGTACTCCTGCACTGGGAGACGGAAACGCTGGCTCAATTGCTGGGCCATAATTCCCAGGAGCAGGCGATTTTACGCGAGGGATTGCTGGAACGAGCAGTTGGAATAGACACATTGGCCGGGCGCGTTATAACACCACAGGAAGTTATCGGTACATTTGAACAGATCATTTTTTCGCCGCTAACTTGACAAGGAACTTTTGTATATCCTATAACAGTGTTATGCTTTGGAAAACACGTTCAAATTTTCTGATGAGAGGTTAGTTTTATGGCAGACAGAAATGCCCCTGGCGCGTTGCATGTCGTGAAAACTCCCGATTATGAGGCCATGGTAATCGGTGCTCATCCCGACGATAACGACTTTGGAGCCGGTGGAACCAGCGCGCTCTGGGCAAAGCAGGGCAAAAAGATCGTCTGGGTTATTATGACCGATGGAGCCGAGGGCAGCGAAGTTCCCGGCTTGATCGATACCGAATTGATGCTGATGCGCGAGCAGGAGCAGCGCATGGCCTGCGAAGTATTGGGAGTGCAGGCAGTTGAATTTCTACGCTTTCACGACGGCCACCTCACGAACAGTGAAGAAGCGCGCAAGGCGATTGTAAGATTGATTCGCAAGTACCGCCCGCGTTTAGTAATCACGCACGACCCGACTCAATTCATCTTCGCTCCTGATCCCAATGAAAAGCCCGAAGAAACGGCCTACATTAATCATAGCGATCACAGGGCAACCGGTAATATCGTGCTTGATGCAATCTTCCCGCCAGTAGGCAACCCCCGTTCGTATCGCGAATTGCTGGCGGAGGGCCTGCTCCCCTACCAGGTTCACGAACTGTACCTGTATCACGGTGAACCAACAAACACCTACGTTGACATCACCGAGACAATTGACCTGAAAGCGAAAGGATTGATGTGCCACGTCACGCAGTTCGGGCCAGAGGCAAAGATGACTGATCGTATCCGCGAATGGGCTGCTGAGACGGCAAAAGAGGCCAGAGAGAAGCACGGTCTCGATATGCAGTATGCCGAGTCTTTCCGCAGGATCAAGCTTTACGTTCCAAAGGAAGAGGAACCAGAGACAAATAGGGAAGCACAAGTAGAAGAATAAATAGCAGGGAGCAGGTTGGTCGCAGGACTGTCCTGCGACCAACCTGCTCCCTGCTGTTTATAGGTCTGCCATCTCATCGCGCTCTTCCAGTTCTGAAAGCAGCACAAATGACTCGTATTGATCGCTACAGGCGTCGCAGGAGCCGAGGTGCAAAGCTATCTCGGTCATTTCTACATCAGGCATTTTTACCAGGGGATAGTCGGGACGAGTCGCCTCATAATAAGAGGGAAAATGATCGCGGCACTCCTCACAGGTCAGGTTGTCCTGCTTTTTGGCAAGTAAATCGGCAGTGAGCCGATCAACGCCATGACTACAGATTGAGCAAGAGCGAATATGAGTGGCGATAAGGCTGAAAGCGATATCTGACTCGGTGCCATATATACGTAAGACGCGACGCAATTCGTCACAACCCATGGCCTTTTTCCTCTCAAACTGAATCCCCTATCAGCTCAACGAGAACTTGCTACCGCAGCCATGGCCAAAGCGCCTGCATCACCTCCGGCTTGCTACGGAGCGTTTTTAACGCCCGATGTCGCCACATGTAGACATCCTGTACGTGCGCGCCTAACCGCAATGCCAGTTCATGATCATCAAAACCAGCCAGGTAGGTGCAGAGAAGCACGTCCCGATAACGGGGGTTCTTCAAGGATAGAATAGCATTTTTAAGGGTTTCTTGCAATTCCTTTTGCACTACCTGCTCCTGGGGATCGGCATTATTGATGTCGACGAATTGTTCTGTAAACCCTTCGGGTTGACCATCTAGTGAAATATGTTGCTCGCGCCGGTTCTTCTGCAAAAAGGCATAAGCCTGGCGCAGTATAATCGTCTGCGTCCACTTCAGAAAAGCTGCCGGGTCATCCGGTCCGACAGATGTGCTGTGAAGCAGGGCTTGATATAGTTCTGCCAGAGCTTGATTCAGGACATCATCAATACCGTGCGCAAGCTGCGCGATCTGCTGAGCGTAGCGACTATGAGATAATGAAAATTCCAGGTAACGCCTGAGATTTTCAAAAGCCAGTTCGCGCAGCCTGCCGTCAGAGGAGCGCCACGCCTCATACAATTTGCGACTACAAATCCTTTGTGCAATGCGTATCAAAACCGAGCGTGATGGTGGGTTCTCTCCGCAGCGCCTTCCCTCCCAGTCTACCAAAATTTGCTCCTCAAGCCACTCCTCTGAAACTATGCCCTGCGCGTAAGCGCGCACTGCATTTCTGGCTACACTTTTAACATCTGAACGAAGATCACTGCCTGATTCGATCATGGCCTCACCTTCTAACCTTACGGTTACACACTCCGCGATGATAGCTGCCTCCTAAAAAGCCTCCACTTTTTATTCCCACCAAATTGCAAGTTTTTGCCAGTTTTCTCTCACCTACTTCAATAGACGGAGGGAATTCACCCTCATCAAAACGAGGAGAGCGGAGGGAAGCCCCTCATTCGCACAAGAAAAGGAGATTTCGATGGTACTATCTATGAAGAAATTTATTGTACTTGTAGCAATGGCCTTAGCATTAGTAGCAGGATTGTTCGGCTGGACGGTACGTATGGCAACGCTTCAAGCAATGCCTCAACATCACACAAGCATTCATAGCAGCCAGCTGGCGGATGACCCCAACTGGTACTGCCCGGCACCACCCCGGATGTGCTAAACAACATGGATAGCCCTACAGCCTGACCATACAGAGGGCTGTAAAGAACTGTTGCCAATGAAATGTGGTATGGCCGGGGAAGGACTCATCATGATGAGTCCTTCCCCGGCCATACCACATTTCATCATACCCACATAGAACGCGTAAAATTACTCCCACGTAAACGCCAAATCGGCGAATCCGGCATGCAGACTGACATCCACTCATAACTCGGGGTGCAGGGGTTTCACCCCTGCCGGGGTGCGGGGTGTCCCCGCTTGCTTCCCCTCCCGTCCTGACGGGCCGGAGGCCCGCTGAAAGAATTATGAGTGGATGGCAGATGCAGACCCTACCATCTTGCCTCTAAGTATGGTAAGATTGCAATAATAAGCGTAGCAGTATGGAGTCATATCTTTGGATAAGGCGAAACAAACCGCACTGGCCCGAGTGGTATTCTATACCAAAGCAGGCTGCCATTTATGCGAGGAAGCACGCGATATGCTCGAAGATATCGCGGCACAAACCGAATATGAATTGACGGAGATCGACATTCGCAGCGACCCACAGGTATTCGAGCAATATCGCTATCGCATACCGGTGATTATCATCAACGAGAGCACATTGCTCGAAGGGCGCATCCAGTACGCCGAACTTGCACAGGCTTTTCATCTGGAAGAAATATAATTAAGAGAGATAAACGTTATGGCGCTACAACAAGTTCAAAACATTCATAACCCGTATTCACCGCGCAGGCAGGCGCTGAATGACTTTATGAATAGCCTCGGCCTGCACATAGGTGATTTTCTGCTGAATCACTGGGCTACGCTGCTCACCTCTATATTGGGCATCATCGTTTTCGCCGCGCTGAGCGTTCCTTTCCTCTCCTACTTTGGCCTCGACGCGCTCTCCAAACAAATATTCTTTGCACTGCATCTGGTTTGTGCGCAGATTCCCTCACACTCGTTCTATATCTTTGGACACCAGCTTGGCATGTGCGAGCGCAACTTCTCTCTCTATAGCTCGATGTTCATTACAAGCCTGATTTTTGTGTTGAGCAAAAAGCGCCTGACCGGTATTCCCTGGTGGCTATGGCTCTTGTTGATTCTGCCCATGGCCATAGACGGGACAACACAGATGTTCGGCTTGCGCGAAAGTACCTGGCAACTGCGGGTACTTACCGGAACACTTTTCGGGTTGGGAAATATCTGGTTCGCTCTGCCCCTGATCCATAAGACGATCTTGGAGACGACTCCTGTTCAATCTCAGCTACCACAGTGAACCGGCCAGAAACTCTGATGCCCGCGTAACCCGCTCAGGTATTAAAGGGTAGGGGACATATCGCCAACAAGCGCGGAATACGATATAATCATGCGGTAACATAAACGAGAGAAAATTTTCCCATTTCGCGAACAAGAGCAAGAAGAATTCAGATATATGCAAGATCTCTCATCACCAAAAACAACTTTTGCCGTAGCCACGTTGGGCTGCAAGGTCAACCAGGCCGATAGCGAAGCCATCAGCGAACAGATGCATGAGGCAGGCTTCGAGCAGCGCGATTTCAGCGAGATCGCCGATGTGTATATCGTCAATACCTGCACCGTAACACACCTGGGTGATCGCAGCTCGCGGCAGATGATCAGCCAGGCGCGTCGTCGCCATCCCGGTGCGCTGCTGGTCGTCACCGGTTGCTATGCAGAAATGAATCCTAAAGCGGTCGCAGCCTTGCCTGGCGTTGACCTGGTAATTGGCAACACAGGCAAGGATGGGTTAGCAAACGCTATCAAGGAACAATACGAGACCGCAAGTAAATCGAAAAATCAATGGAGTGAATCATTAAGCACAGCCTATAGTCGTGTCTTGCCGGTGCTTCACCTCGATACGCAACATATCGGCAGCGACCGCTCGCTATCCATTGATCCTGCTGAACAGGAGCCACAGCCGGACAATCCATCTACGCTTGCGCTTGTTACGGATGGCGTGAGCGTGGCCGAAACTGCCGGTGCGCGACTGTTATCACGAACACGGGTACAGATGAAAGTGCAGGATGGCTGTGATAATCGCTGCACATACTGCATCGTTCCCTATGTACGGGGAGCATCGCGCAGCCGTAGCATCGAATCGATTGTCGAAAACGTGAGGCGTAAGGCGCGTGCCGGCTTCCAGGAAATCGTGTTGACAGGCATTCACCTGGGAGACTATCATCCAGAAGATGATGAAAAGCGTGATCTGGGAGACTTGATCGCCGCCCTGCTGCGTGAAACCGATATTGCGCGCATCCGTGTCTCTTCGTTGGAGCCGGAAGATTTTCGCCTGGAATGGCTGGAGCTGTGGGAGAATCCGCGCATGTGCCGCCATCTTCACCTGCCGATGCAGAGCGGTTCGGATTATATTCTGCGGCGCATGGCCAGGCGCTACAACAGCGAGCGCTACGCCACGATCATCACCACGGCCAAACGTCTCGTCCCCGGCATCGCCATCAGCACCGATATCATCACAGGTTTCCCGGGCGAGAGCGACGATGATTTCGCGGCGACTTACCGCCTTGCCAAGCAGCTTCACTTCGCCAAAGCGCATGTTTTCCGCTTCTCCCCAAGGCAGGGTACGGCTGCAGCACGTATGAAAGGCCAGATTCGAGAGGAAGTAAAGAAAGCCCGCAGCGAACAATTGCTGGCCCTGAACGATGAACATGCCCGGCTCTTCCGCCAGCAATTCCTGGGCGAGACGATGCAGGTCCTCATCGAAGCTCGCAAACATGGCCGCTGGGAAGGATTGACCGACAATTACCTGCGCGTCGAAATCGATGGTATCTCCGACCATTCTGACCATGCAGATCGCAACTGGCAAAATAGGCTTGTTAAGGCACGCCTCACCGAACTGGTTGACGATGGTATCCGGGGCATCGTCGTGGAATGACTGAAAATGTAGATAACAGGAAATGTGTATGATTATTCGAGCAGCACATGTTGGGGATGCCGCCGGTATCGCAAGAGTACATGTCGATACATGGCGAACAACCTATCGCGGCATTGTGCCGGATGATTACCTGGCAAATCTTTCCTACGAGGAACGTGAGAAGGAATGGAAAACAAGTTTAAGTAGGGCCAGGGAGGACAGATTCACTTTTGTCGCGGAAGGCGGAACGGGTCGGATCATTGGTTTTGTGACAGGAGGGCCAAATCGCTATAACGAACCACAATACCAGAGCGAGCTATATGCCATCTATGTTTTGAAAGAATACCAGGGGCAGGGAATCGGGCGTGATCTTACGCGATCATTGGTAAGAAGTCTCCTGGCCTCAGGTTCTCAATCGATGATGTTGTGGGTATTTGCCGGAAATACATCCTCGCGGCGCTTTTATGAGGCGCTGGGTGGGCAATTTGTAAAATCGAACCACTTTGAGATTAATGGAGCCGTGCTCGAGGAGATTGCATACGGCTGGACAGATATCAGCGTCCTGCTGAAGGAATGAGTGCTATGAAATACCTGAAATCCTTGCTTTTGCTCTTGCTCTTCTCTTTGCTTCTCGCAGCCTGCGGAGACCCTGTCACCCAATCATCATCTCTCGGTCCCATCGACTCTCCGACCGCTTCCAGCCAGCAAGTAGTCACGCCCGCTTTTATGGCTACAGGAAATTTCCAGGAATATGCGCTGCCACAAACAAATAGTGGGTTGATGCGCCCCGCCATCGATCACGAAGGGCGCATCTGGTTCGGCGAAATGAACAAGAACTTCCTGGCCGTTTTTGACCCGCATACAGGTAAGTTCCAGCAGATAAAGCCGCCCCATGGACAATCAGGCATGATGGGAGTGGAAGTTGCGACCGATGATACGGTCTGGTTTGCCGAGCAATATGCTGATTACATTGGACATTACTTCCCAAAGACGGGTCGTTTCCAGATTTATCAATTGCCTTCGATCGCTGTCCCCGATCCCAGCAATGCCGGCAAAACGCTCATCTTGCCCAGCGCGCCCAATGATCTTGCGCTCGACAAAAATGGCAACGTCTGGTTCACGGAATTGAATGCTGGCGCTATTGGGTGGCTCGACCCAGGTAATGGTTCTATTCGGCAATATCCCCTTGCTGCCAGGCAAAACATCCAGACAATCGATCCCTATGGGATCACGGTCGATTCACAGAACATGGTCTGGTTCACGGAATCCGGCCAAAACCGCGTTGGTCGCCTGGACCCCTCAACAGGCCAGATGCAATTTTTTACCGCTTCAACGGCTAAAGATACCGCGATTATGGAGATTACGAGCGGCTCTCACGGCCTGCTCTGGATCACGACCTTCAATTCCATGCTCTTGAGCCTCGATTCGGCGACCGGCCAGTTCAAGACTTATGACGCGCCGACGGTAAGTGGTTCTGGCAGCGGTTCGGGTGGCCTCTATGGAGTGCTGGTCGACCCGAATACGGGCAACGTCTGGGTAACGGTTTCTGCTCAAAATGTGCTTGCGCGTCTTGATGCCGCGACCGGGCAATTTACCTACTATACCATTCCCACACCCAGCAGTTTGCCACTGGGGCTTGTAGAGGGAAGCGACAACACGTTCTGGTTCACCGAAGCGGGAAGCGACAAGATCGGCATGTTGGAACTATAATTAACCTGGACATCTTTTATAAGTGCAACAGGTTGAGGCAAGAGGTATATGGGCTTGCCCAGTCCCGAAGCGTCAGGTTCTCATCCCAGAATAGAGAATCAATACGCTGAAAATAGTCCCAGATAATGAGGCGATCGTGCAGCATATAGATGGGAAAACGCTCAGCGAAGCCGGGTCGAGGTGGCTTTTTACCGGTGTAAGCCTCTACAAATTCCGCCGCAAGCGCGAGGCTTTCATCAAGATACATCGCCACAGCGCGTGAGAGGTCTGCCTCGCCGTCGCCGAAATGTGCTTCCATGAAGTCAAAAACGCCGCTCACTCGCCAGGTAGCATTCAGGCACTCTACGACCACATTTTGCTCCTTATAGTCTTGCATAACAAAACATGGTTGAAAAGCATCGTCGAGCGCATGTCCAGCAGAAGCTAATAACTCCTCAACCCATTCGACATCAGCAAGTGTCGTATGGTCATTGTAGGCACGGGCGTTTGCCAGAGACTGGCGTATCTGCGCAACTATTTTCTGGCTATAAGAAATGCTTTGGGATTGCGCTGTCGTACCCTGCTGTGTGGGAAAAGGCCAGGTAAGTTCCTGCTGAAGATCAAAAGGCCGCACGTCGCCAGATTCACTCTTGTACCTTCCGGCAAAAGGCCAGGTAAGTTCCTGCTGAAGAGCGAGATTCTCTGCCAGGGCACGGGCAATGTTTCGCCTATCTTCTTTTCCCAATCGGGCCATTACTTCTTGATCGGCCAGTTGCAATCCTGGCATGCGAGGCATGATTACGTAGCTCCAGCCAAAGATATCTTCCGACGGATCAAGGAGATATGGCCACGGAACGGGTACGCTTGTTTTTTCGTGCAGTTGCTGTGCGAAGAATTGTTCGGTCGGAAATTGCCAGGTGAAATGCGGCCTTCCACGCAGCACAAACTGACCTTGTGTACTGGAAAGGAAGATATTCTGTCCAAATAGACCAAATGGAATCGGTTCGGCGTGGAGAAATCTCCCCAAACTGAACCTATTCAGTGCTGCCTGGAACTGATCGGGTGAAATCAGGCCCAGGTGTTTTGAGTACTCAAATGCAGGCATCAGATTACTTCAAGTACTTTTCAAACCAGTCAAGGATAAGCTCCAAGCGCCTGACGCGGAGTTTCGGATGGCCGCCCCGAGAAAGGCCGTGGCTCTGCCCTTCGAAGCGCACGAATAGCACCTCGCGTCCGAGATATTTCAGGGCCGCGAAGAGTTGCTCGGCCTGTTCGATGTTGCAGCGCAAGTCCTGTTCGCTGTGCAAGATCAACAGGGGCGTATGCATCTGCTTCACATACTTGATGGGAGACATATGCATGTAGGCATCCAGGTCATCCCAGGGGGTTGTTTCTAGTTCGTCGTCGGCGAATGTCCAGCCGAAGTCGCAGGAGCCGAAGTCAGATGCCAGGTTGACGACGCTGCGCTGGGTGACTGCCGCCTTGAAGCGGTCGGTGTGGCCTATGAGCCAGTTGGTCATAAAACCACCGTAGCTGCCGCCTGTGACGCCCATGCGTTGCTCGTCGATGTAGCCCTTCTGCAATAGCGCATCCACCCCGGCCATGATATCTAGCGAGTCTTTTTCGCCCCAGGCGCCTCGCACTGCCAGCGAAAAGTCGCGCCCATAGCCGATGCTGCCGCGCGGGTTGGTGTAGAGTACAACGTAACCGGCAGCGACCAGCACCTGCATCTCATGGAAGAAACCATAGCCATACTGTGTTGCGGGCCCGCCATGAATCTCCACGATCAGCGGATATTTCTTCGCAGGATCGAATTTCCGTGGTTTGAGAATCCAGCCGTCCATTGGCCATCCCTCAGCACCGGTGTATGGCATATACTCAGGCGTCGCGAGCGCCAGTGAATTGAACAGATCGTCATTGAAGCCTGTGAGACGGCGCAATTCAGCGTTGGAGGTGGTTGAAAGCACGTATATTTCAGGCGCTCTGGTTGGGCTGCCGACCAGCATTGCCAGTTTGCTAGCCGATTTATCCGCGCTGAAGTCCCGCACATGCACTTCGCCGGGCGTAAGCGTGGCAGGATGAGCGTCTGCTCCCTCTAGTGGTATGGCGAAAACGCGGGTAGCTCCGCGGTGCGAGGCCAGTTCGTAGACTGTTCTGCCATCGGATGACCAGGCGGGAGCAGGCGAAAGGTGCTCATCGCCCATATCGCTATTGGTCCAGTCCTGGAAGCTGCCCTCAAACTCCTTAGTCAGGCATGTGGCGGCGCTTTCTCGAGCATTGGCGGCAATCGTATAGACATCAACGTGCCCACCGGAGCGCAATTTGAGGGCGGCGAGAAATGCGATCGTTTGTCCATCGGGCGACCAGGCGGGTGAGCTGCAAGAAAGCGAGCCATCGGTCAGGCATTGGAGTGTCCCGGGCTTCCCATTGTCGATGGTCATGGTATAGACATCGGGAGCAGGCAGCCGCCAGCGGTCTTCACGGCGACTGGAGACAAAGGCGATGCGTGAACCATCGGGCGACCAGGCAGGATCGCTATCATCCCAGTCGCCGTCGGTCAGTTGCTGCGGCTCCTCGCCATCGATATCTTGCAGGAACAGGTGACTACGCCTCTCGTGGATAAAGCCGACGCCATCGAGACGATACCAGAGCCGATCTATCACGCGCGCCTTGGGCAACGGTTTGCCATCTTCAGTTTCCTCATCGGCTGGCCCGACCGCGGCGTTAAATAGCAAACGCTTGCTATCCGGCGACCAGACCGGGTTAGACGCGCCGTGCTGCATGAAGGTCAACTGGCGCGCTTCGCCGCCATCTGTAGGAATAAGCCAGATCTGTGGTTTATCCTTGCCCTGCTCTTTCTGTTCTTTCTCGCTCTTGCCAGTCGTTTCGCCTTTGCGCTCGGAAACGAAAGCCAGCCAGCGGCCATCAGGAGACCAGCTGGGGCTATTGGCATTACCATCGCCATAGGTAAAACGCTTTGCCTCGCCACCCTCTGTGGAAACCATCCAGATCGAAGAACGGTATTCGTAGTTGCGTTTATCAATGGTGGTGACGACGAAAGCCACGCGCTGCCCATCGGGCGAAATACGCGGCTTAGCCACAAACTTGAACTGGTACAGATCCTCAATGGTGATATCGCGTAAATCAGTAGACATAGATATTTCCCTCATCCTCTTTTTCTAGATTCTCAAACGAATGGAAACAGGTGATCCGGGCACGTAGAACCACCCGGTATTTTCATGAACTGCGGCGACGGCGGCTGCGCCTATCACGCTCAAGAGCAACATCAAGCGATTCGTGCAAATGTTCGAAATCGTCAACATCCAGCTGGAGTTCAATGGCCGGGAGATCATCGGCTTTCGCACGGCCTTCTTCATACAGGCGCAAGACCAGCGCCAGTTCGACCTCCACCGGCATGATGCCTCCCTCTCCACGATCTTCACCGGATTCATCCTCATCCTCTTCCTCTACAGATGGATCGGCTTGCGTGAAGAAGATATCGGTGCGAGCACAGCGAAAGCGGGTGGTGAGTTTGAGCGCATCGGTCGAAAGTTCCTCGGCGAGTTCGCGCACGACCTCCATCATCTGGACGAAAGCATCCTGTAATTGCTCAAGGGCATCTTCTTCATCCCCAATTGATAGCTCGTTCTCACTTATGGCGCCTAACTCCTCGCCAGGAGTATTCGTAGTACTCGCCGCGTCAGGCAAACGCTGGCGAGCCAGATCATTAAGCCGTTCAAGAGCCTGGGCAAAGGCAGGAGAAAAGGCGCTATCCTCTGGATCAGTCTGGTTACCTTCTTCGTGCCCGGCTAGCTCATCGTTCTCAATCTCGTCATCTTCTTCCTCATCTCCATCTTCCATTCCTAAGCCGGTCGCCTCCTCCACTGCCAGAACCTGCTGGTGCAGTTGATCCACAGCTTCCCGGCTCAAGTATGCCAGAATGCGTGCCTGCCGCGATGCCGCCATCAGGAGAAAAGGGGGCCAATCCCTATATCGTTCCCTGCCCCGCAAGTAACGCATTTCCACAAGGCCGAGCGTATCAAGTCGTAGCGAAAGCTCCATAATTTCCTCCTCTTTTTGACTTGACACCATCATACCACAAGGGAGGGAATTTATCATAAGAATGAGCAATGGATGAGGGCGGTTTACCAGGCAAGAGAACAAGGGCGCCCACTGATGAGTTTTCCCCCGAATGGGGAAATCCCCCTGGCAATGTATCCTTATCCTTTATATGGACTGCGACTCTTTCCGGGCCAGGAAACGATTGCTTGCCAGTTTCAAAGCGGTAGCGAAGGCGATCAGGATTAAGCCACCCGCCGTTAACACGATGGGAACGCCCTGGCCTGTTAAGAATAAGGCACGCATAGCCCCTATAATAATCATACTCACACTTGCATAGACCAGTGTAGATGAGGTAAAGTTGTCAACGCTGGTTGAACCTGGTGATGTCTGGTTTCGTACACGCGTCACAATTCCCAGGGCCAGCAGGGCCAGTGCTTCGCCCAGAAGGATGAGCGTCGATAGCAGGTTGCTATCGTTAAAGCTCAACCACAGCGACGGCAAGAGGAGAAGAACAGCGCCCAGGAACGAGACAAGTTGTCCTACCCTATGTCGTTGCGGCAATACCTCATCGCGCATCAAGAATGGCGCGACTACTAAGAGGTAACTGGCAGGAGCAATGGATAACAGGTCAAGCCGGGTCTGCTGGAACGCTGAAAGTTCCCAACTGACCACCAGTGCGACCAGTAACCCAGCACCGTAACCGCACCAGTGGCGCACTCTTCTGGCTTGAGACAGGCGCGCTTCGCGTTTCCCCGCATCGCCTTCAGTGGCAAGCAGGCCCTTGATATTTCCACTATACACACTTCCATACCAGAACAGCAGGATTGCCAATTCGAGCAGCGCCCCTGCCCCAACATGCGCCAGCAGCCCGGAACTGGCAAAAAGCCCACCCTGCCCGATAATGTAGAGTATAACCACTAGCTGCCCACCTATACCAAGGACAGCGTGTACAAACGGCGCAGAAATTCTGTTGGCCGCCGCTGGAATTACTCGCCAGATGTATTGTGAGGCAAAGATCAGCGCGCACAATAGGCTATAGGAAATCATCAACTGGGCAATTGGTAGAGGAGGCTGCCAGACAGCAATACTCCAGGCCACCAGAGCTACCGGAAACACGAGCTTTTCAGGCGTGCGCTCCACCAGCATGATGAACAGAGCAAGTACAGCATAACCCAACAGTACCCAAGGCAATATTGACTGGTGGTGCTGTATCGCTCCTGTGTAACCGGTCATTACAGCGGCGGGAATAGTTACAATCGCTAATGGCAACGCCCAATCTCTGCCCGCAAAACGATTGATTCCCATAGCGAGTAAAGTAGTCAGCGGCGTCAGCACAACCAATGCCCAGAAAGAATTGCTGGGGATAAGTACAGCGCCGAGGGCAAAAACTATAGACGGGATGAGCCATACTTTCACCCTTGCGGCAGCGGCAGACGCATACCAGCTGAGCGCCAGGAGCGCAATCTCCAATCCGGCAGGAAATGCCAGACCCCACACATTCTGGACAGTACTTGTAGCAGCATATATGTCATGGATCGAGAAGACGGTGCCATAGAGCAATCCTACAATGAGCAGAGGCCATTCCCATATACCGGTTAATGGCACATTTGAGGTTTGACCAGGCTGAGCAACATTTCCTCTCTGAGAGAGGAAGTGACGAACAGCGACGGAAGCAGGAGGCAGCAATAAGCCTATGACCAGCATCGCTATCGGGCGGCCCTGAAGCGGCAACAACGCCAGGAGCGCAAAAACGAGCGGCAAGACTATCCATTCTGGACGGCGCTGGTAGACCAGAACAGCATATGTCAGCGCGGCAAAGAGGAGCAATAGTGCGATAATGGCGTTTACATTCAAAGCCAGGCTAAGGATCAGGGTAAAAACCATTTCGATCAATGCGACAACATCCAGGGGGTTAGCCCATGCCGCATCTATACGCCGGCGGACAAAGACGGCACAAGCGACCAGAACCAGTGCCAGGCCAAGAAAAGACCAGGCGGGAATGATATTTAGCGCCAGCACTGCAATGCTATAGTCACAAGTGAGCAAGAAGCCAGTCAGAAGGAGCAGCCAGCACCAGGCACGTTTGACCGGCGTTTTACGCAAGCCAGCTCGACTCAAGGTGATGCTTACTGTAAGGAGAAGCCCGAATCCTATCGCAAGCAGTTCCGCTACCGTCTGCCAGCTTGTCTTGAAAATAAAAGGCGCACCTGTAGAGACGCCATACGCTCTGAGCAGGAGTTGGAAGAGTAACCATGGTGAGGCAATAAAAGGCAGGATAACCGCGAGTCCCAGCGCCAGCTGATCCAAACCAACACTCAGAGGGGCGAATTTCTCAAGCCAACGACGGGCGAAACGATTAATACCATGATAGAGAAAGGCCAGGCCGGTAAGGGCCAGCGTGTATCCTATTGGTTGCAAATCCAGGGCATAGCAAAAAGCCAGTACGCTTGCCAGGAGCAGGTAGGCGATAAGCAATGTCCATTTTGCTTGCCCGCTTAGCCAGAGCGCGAGCGAGGTCCACAACAGCAGGAGTAGCGACATGACCAGGATTGAATAACGCACTTCGGCTGCCTGCCCGGCGGGAAAGAAATTTACGGTGGAGAGCAGCAGAATAGAGAAAATGAAGCATATCGCAATGATAACTGTCGCGTACATCAAAACGCGCAGCGGAATAAGCAGCACTGCGGCTCTACCACTAAAAAGTCTGTTACCGGAGACAGGATGGATGGAGATGATCGCCAGAAAAGCCAATACCATGAGCGCACTGGGCCACCACCAGTCACCGGCGTGAAAGGCGTCGGCAATGGCAAGGTCTACCAGCAGCAGAGATGCCATGCCGGGATAAGCAAATGTGGCTGCCCGTTGATAGATAGCTAACAAGATATAGACAACGGCGGCATAGATGGCGGCAATAGCTACTAATGTGGGCACACTGAGAGGGATGAGATTTCCCGTGGATAATCTGTAAGCGGAGAAGCAGACAAGCGGAACCAGGAGCGCGAAGATGATCGTGTAAATGAGGGCAACGACGCGGAAGGCCGAGTAACGATACGTGATAATACCGGTGCTGCCAAAAACTGCCTGAACAATGAACAGGATAAGGAAAGAACTCCAGGGATTATTGGTAGTGACGACGAAACTGAGCGAACCTACGAGTATCAGAAATGCGCCAAGCGAGGCAACGATGTTGATGGCTTGATCCGCAAAGAATGACCGCCAGGAGAAGACACTACGAGGCGTTCCGCCGGACGGCTGGGGAACCGGTAAAGTTGAAGCAGTAGGGAGAACAGACCCCCTTGCAAGCTCGTGTCCGGCAGTTGCATACAGACTGGCCAATGCTAGATTGGCCGGTTCATGCTCTCCTGAAGAGGTTGGAGCAGTAGCAGAAGCTATAGCTGCTTTCGTTTCGAAGACTCGCAAGAAGTTGAGGCGGGATTGATAACGCTGTATCAGTCCAGCTACGGTAGATGAGTGTCATATGACCCATTTCAGCGCCTGCTATTACCTTCTTGCCTCTTCCCCGTGTTGAGCCTGACGACCTCACTGCCAGGACGCAGAAAGGAGAATCGCATTGGAAAGGTTGCTACCAGGGTGACATAATAGAGAAAAGTTAGCGAAGTAGATTTTCTTGAGGTGAAGAAAGCAGTTATGAATCCATTCGAGAAACTGGTAGGCAGGCAGCAAACCTTCCCCGAAGTCGATGTGACACAGGGGAGGAGTATCGCATACTCGCGCAGTACCACGCGCAGGCTTATGGAGCTGATCGATGCGAATGCGCATGGTAATGTGCATGGCGGCGTGATTATGCGCATGGTTGACGAAGCGGCGGCTATCGTAGCGATCAAGCACAGTCAGAATCCCACTGTCGTCACAGCGAGAGTAGAGGCGTTCGATTTTCTGGCCCCCGCCTATATCGGCAATGTTGTTTCTATCAATTGCGAAATGAACTATGTCGGGCGCACCAGCATGGAAGTGGGCGTCGAAGTGATGGCTGAGGACTTAATCACAGGAGATGTTCGTCACATTGCCAGCAGCTACGTAATTTACGTGGCACTGGACGCCAATCGCAAACCAACGCCCGTACCTCCGCTTGTGCCTGCTGATGATATGGAAAAGGCGATCATAGAACGAGCACGCAAGCGCCGTATGCAAAGGCAGAAGATCATGGAGGAATTAAAGCAGATAGATGAGCAGAGCTAAATTCCTCATCTTTTCTAGAGTGTATCCCCTTGCAGTTTGCCCTCCTGCACCAACCAGCGCAAGAATCTGAGCCTGCGTTCTTCTGACCCGCACACGAATTCAGAATAGATGCTCAGGCGTTCTCGCCGCTCGCTCAATCTTCTCTTTTCCTGCGCGGTCAGGTACTCATGTATACAGGATGGAACTGTAGTTAACGGATACTCTTTTTCTTTTTTCCAGAGCCACATCAAAATATACCTCCTGAAAAAATTATTCCTTTCACCGCTTCCTGCTTTTAACACGAAACATTGGTTAAATCTCAGTAAATAGAGACTTCATGACAAGGACAGCAGGAGAGAAAAACTGGGAAAACGCTTGGGAGCATCCAGTTATCCTATCCGCGACAATGCGCTCGCGCTAGCTAAACCTGAATGATTGCAACATGCGCTGGAAGTAAGTCGTATTTGCGGCATCGAAAATGGCCTGTCCGGTGCCATATGCAATCAGATACGATTTAGTCGAAGGCGAATTCGCCGGGTGGTTGTCAGCAAGAGCTACTAATTGGACGGTGGTATTTTGACCATTGATAGACGCATTTCCCGTTTCGGCTTTCTGGCTCCATGTATCGCCTCCAACCGTTGTCGTGGGAGGGACATTCACCGGTTGAGGATTTTTCAAATTTGAGTTGCCTGCGCTCAGTGCGGCGGCGAGTTGTTGCTCCGGCGTGACCACCCCTTCTGGATTCGGCGTAACAGCCACAGCAAATTTATAAATGCCAGAAGGGTCTGCAAATTGAATGGCATTGTTGCCTTGCGGTGTCACCTTCCATCCCTGGGGATAACCGATGGTAAAACCATTTCCGCTATAAGTTGCCAATGGGGGAGCCGTGGGGGTTGGTGAGGGTGTAGGACTGGGCGTGGGGGTTGGTGTTGGTTTCGCTGAATTTCCGCTATCGCCGCCAAAAGTACAGGCCGCCAGCAACATTATGAGTATAAGACCGGTTGACGCACAGAGCAATGAGCGCTGCAAGCCAGATTTCAGCTTGATCATAGAGGTTCCTTTCAAATTCGCCTTTCATTTTAGAGTCAGTCACTCTCCCTTATGAGAGCTTGCAAAAGCCACATATAACCGCTATTTACTTCACGAATTGAAGGAGCTTCTTAGCTACATCACAGTTTCAGCGAGAGGGTTACTCCATAATCTCTTCGCCGCTTAAGACAGCTGGAAGATGTTGGTCATGGGTGAAATCTCCTCACGCCTTTGCGCTCTCCTCCATATAGTTATGGATGATGTCCTTGAGTGACTGATTCACAAGGTCAATGGACTGGTCACCATTCACCTCTTTGAGCTTTTTTTTCTGATTATAGTAGTCAAGCAACTGGACGGTTTCGTTGAAGTAGATGACGAGCCGCCTGCGCATGGCTTCTCCAGCATCGTCAGCGCGTTGATAAAGCTTGCTTCCATCCACATCACACCTGTCCGTCACTGCCGGGGGATGAAATTTGGTATGGTAGACATGCTGATTTGCCTTGCAGAAGAGCCTACCGGCAAGCCGTTGGAGTAGCTCCTCGCGAGAAACCTTGAGATGAATGGCAAGGTCGATCTGCCGGTTGAGACGCACCAGTTCCTCATCCAACTTCTGCGCCTGAGTCAGGGTACGCGGGAAACCATCCAACACCACGCCTTGCGAACTCTCCGGCTCCTGGATGTGACGCATCACCATGGGAATAGTGATTTCATCGGGGACCAGTTCGCCCAGATCAACATAGCTGCGAGCTTTTAACCCCAGCTCCGTTTGCTCTTCAAAGGCTTTCTGGAACAGATCTCCACTCGCGATATGGCGGAGTGAGAAGAGTTGCGAAAGCCTCTCCGCCTGTGTCCCCTTGCCGGCTCCTGGTGCTCCAATCAGCAGGATATCCATCATTTTTCCTCTTTCTCTTCAAGCAAGAAGGTAAAAACATTCCTAATGACGCGCCTCTAATTGCCTGATTCGCTCAATTTGCTGCCTGTTCCATTCATCTTCGGAATAGGGGGTTGCGAACCAGGCGTCCAATATCTCTTTCGCGATGCCTTCTGGCGTAGCCCGCAGGCTAAGCGCAAGGACATTCGCATGATTCCAGATGCGCGCGCCGCGAGCGGTTTCCGCATCGTGACAGAGAGCGGCACGAATGCCCGGCACTTTGTTGGCGGCAATCGCGGCTCCGGTGCCTGTCCAGCAGCAGACAATGCCCTCGTCCGCTACTCCCTGGGCTACTGCTTTCGCCACCTTACTGCTGGTCTGGGGCCAATCTACGTCGGGATCATCCACCGCAAGCTGGCCAAAGAGGATCAGGTCGTATCCACGTTTCTGTAGCTCCTCGATCAACATGTCAGTCAGATGGGTGCGTTCGTCGCTGCCAATCGCAATTTTCATGTTTCCTCCTGCGACCACACTCACAAAGCCTACGCACTGCTCCGTCTATGTATTAGAAGCATAACATATTTCATTACTCAGACTCAACCCACCCAGGACATGATCCGCATAGATGGGAAGAGGACGGCGGTCATGAAACTTAAAAGCAAGAAAAAACGTGAGACTTTTGTGAAACCACATCTGACTTTTTTTAGACATACAGGAGGATAGCGTTATGTGTCTCACTTGTGGCTGCGGCAGGCCAAATGATGATCATGGGGATAGCCGTAATATTACTATGGATGATCTGAACCAGGCGGCTGAAGCTGCCGGGACTACGCGTGATAGGGTGATAGCGAATTTTATGCAGGCGACAGGTTACCAACCAGGTGCTGCTCAGAGTTCATCGGCCTCATTTCCTCCTGATAGGAATCAGCAACAACCGGGGCAATTTCTTCCCGCCGACCAACCGCAAGAACGCCCAGGCGAATATGCTTCCTCTCCGGGCCAGGAATCGGGCACCGCCTGGCAAGAGAGCCTGGAAATGGGATATACCGGCCATGGCGGAGTACAAAAACCAAATGAGGGTTAATAAACCACTGCCGGGCGAGCTTTCACTCAATTTTGGGCCTACAGGGGCAGAAGAGCATGCAAGAAGAGGCGAAAATCCGACAGATTCCGATAAATAAAGAAGAATTAAGTAATTGGCGCGCGGCCTCAAGGGTGCGCCCCTACATTTCCTCCGCCTCTTGGCGCACTTGCTGCCAGGCGGCCGTTACACACTGCTTGAGCAAGAGTATGTTGGTCAATGGGCCTACGCCTCCGGGAGTTGGTGTCAGCACCCCCGCTACTTCACGCACGGAGGCATAATCGACATCACCCACAATACGACCCTCAGGCAGTTCATTAATCCCAACGTCGATGACGACGGCTCCAGGACAAACCATATCAGCAGTAATCATATTGGCGTGACCGGCGGCAGCAACCAGCACATCAGCCTGCCGCGTGTACCACGAGAGATTGGCAGTGCGGGAGTGGCAGACGGTCACTGTGGCGTTTTTCTGTAAGAGCATCATTGCCAGCGGTTTGCCAACCACGTTGCTGCGAGAGATGATGACGGCTCGTTTGCCATCGAGCGGGGTCCTGGTGCGCTCAAGAATCTCCATAACGGACGCCGCGGTGGCAGGTAGAAAACTGGGCAGGCCAAGAAACAGATTCCCCGCGCTGCGAGGGCTGATGCCATCAATGTCCTTGCTAGCACTTACTGTATCCGCGACCATCTGTTGCGAAAGATGCTCCGGCAGAGGCATTTGCACAATAATGCCCTGTGTGCTTTCATCCTCATCGAGTGCGAGCAGTGTTGAACGCAATTCTTCAGACGATATGGATTCAGGTAGTTGCTCGAGTGTCGCGCGCAATCCAACCTGTTCGGCCAGGCGAAGGATTGCTCTGCTGTAGACCCCTGACGCCGCATCACCCTCTACCCGCACAATGACCAATCCGGGTGGCCGTCCCCGCAACTTAACATAGCGATGAATATCCGCGCGGAGTTCGTCTTTGATTTCCGCACCCATCGCTCTCCCATCTATAATTTGTGCCGTCACGTTCTGCTCCCTACTATCGTCGTAACCTGCTGGCTGACGACCGTAATCCGATCAAGAGCAGCGCTGAGGCGTTCTCCCAGGAGAGTCACTTTTTCAAGGTCTTTCAATGATTGCAAGTTGATACGCACCATCCACGCTGCCCCTGCGCCCGCGCTAGAGGCGAGCATAGCGCCGGTAGCGATGTCACTGAGCACCCTTGTATTGCCAATCTCGGAGATACGCAGGCAGGCCTGCATCAATTCGGCTGCGGTCTCAGTTACCTCAAGCGGTACCAGCGCAGCCTGGACAAGCTGATCCTGGATGGCGTGACTGCGCGCCTCACGTTCTTCTTTTGTTTCACGCGGCAGCTTGAAGATTTCTGAAAGCTTGCCATAAACCTCGATATCCTCCTGCATAAGCTGCTGAAAGCGCTGCCGTAGATTCTCGCTCTGCTCCAGTAATGCCGCGATTTCCTCTCGCACACCGGCGTATTCATCCTTATCGAGTGTGAGGCGGCACACCATACTGGCCAGCGCAGCGCCCATAGCTCCGCTCACAGCAGATGCGGAGCCGCCTCCCGGTGTTGGTTTGGAGGAGCTAAGATCATCCAAAAACTGTAGTAATGTTTGATCGATGTACATGTTGTCTCCCCTTTAATCAAAAAAGGCATGTTCCCCTTTGCCAATTACATTATCATCTGCTGGCATTCTAACATCTTTTATGTGGAAGCGTCGAGCAGAACATAAGGGGTCGTTATAATCCCTACAGCTCCGCAGTGGAGTTGTAGGGACCAATTCATCACATATTATTTGTCATGTTTAACAGCTGAATTAAAATTGCCGCCGTCCAACTAAATGAACTAAAACCCATCCCTTTCGCACCAGGTTTCGTTCCATCATCGATCGGATCAAAATATTCCCAGAACCCATTATCTTCAATCATCTTGATGGTTCTGGCGGTAATGATATCCGCGTAACGTCCCAGATTGGCATGCTTTGCTTTGTACTTTTTTAAACCTTCGATAATAAAATAGTTAGTGATTGGCCAGGCTGGGCCTCTCCAATAGCGCTCTTTTTCGAAATACTGGCTATTGACTGCCGTTGAGGCTACAGGATAGGCGGTAAAGAACTCCTCGGGCTGCGAGAGACGATGAAATAAAATCTCCAGGTGACCATCTGTCACTGCTCCCGCATAGAATGGCATGAACATAGCAATAGTCGGGGCCACAATTGCGCGATGGCTGCCCTGTGTCACATCGATATCACAATACTGATGATTTGCGGCATCCCAGGTACCGGCGAGAGCCTGGCGCGTTTCTTCCGCCCATTGCCGGTATTTGCCAGCCTCTTGCGCCGTCCCATAGGTATGAAGCAAGCCGGCAAGAGCCTCATTAGCCCTTTGCCAGATCGAATTAAAGAAAATATCCTTGACCGCAAATGGGGATTGCCGCACAATTTTTGTATAGTCCCAATCAAGACTTTTGAAGAGTTCTATCAGATAGATATACCTGTAATAATCTGCGTGAGTAGGCCTTTCTTGAGAATCCTGGTATCTTATATCCTTTCTATTCTGATCAACATTCGCCTTGACTTGCGAGGGAATGGCGCTCAGATCAATGCGCCTCAGTACGCTATCCCAACGTGGAGAGTCATCGGTTCCCGATTCCCATGGATGCACAATGGTCAGCAATCCACACCCCTCAGGATCACGGTAGCGTTTCAGGTGATCGTGGTACGCCATGAGGGATGGCAGTACCGACTCGATAAAGGCTCGTCTTTTCTGCTCATTGGAGCTACGATTACAAATATATTCAGCGGCTATTGCCAATAGTGGAGGATCGGTAATGCCGGACGTTTTTATGCCGTTTCTGGTAAAGCCGCTGGTTTGCCACTGGGAGGCAGGAGGATAATATCTCGATTCGCCTGGATTATAAATGATGTGCGGGATAAGCCCGTTGTTCCATTGCCCGGCAACTAATGAAAGTAGCTCGTTAAAAGCGGCTTGCTCATTCACATGCACGAGCCCCATAGCAATGCCAGCACTATCCCAGAGCCATTGATGTACATAGTAATCTCTTGATGGAATGACTCTTTCATAGTGTTTCCCATCAACTGTAACCGTTATGGTATTCCTTTGTAAAACCGCTTTCGCCTCGTCCAACAACGCATGATGGTTCTGCATGCTATCCTGTCACAGTTTCTCTCAGAGAGTTCCCTTGCCTTACTAAAGACGTGAGAAGCCTATCTTTAGTAACAGGAGCCTTCGCACGCAAACGCGTCTATAAGGGAAACGACGGTTGTTTTAGCCATTATAATTGGTGATGCTATCGTTGTCTACGATTTTGCCCTGCTGATTACCTACAAGTGGACCGGTAATGGAAGCAGGAATGACTGGATGGCCTCGCACGAGAGATTCTTCGCTGCGCTCAGAATCTCTCGCACACTTATGCGTAATCATCAATTTTATCGAAGCAAAACGAACTCAAAGCTCGCAGCTCCTATACAGTTGCCAGTTTGCCCTTTCTTTTAACGGGCTTGAACAACTCCATTACCTCAATAGCGCCTTCCGCTTTAGCAAGTACGACGCCATTCTCATCGAGAAGAATGCCGCCAGGAGTCACGGGCACTTTGAACCAACGCACAAGGCTAAAAGGACTGGGAGTATCATCCTGGATCATGAGCGAGTGGAAGCCGACATCGTTGTCCTTAGCAGTGCCGCCTGTAGAGACAATGACCAGTTGCGGCGCGCCTTTGGGTGGTTTTTTCTCCCAGGCCAGCACATCCTGCTTAATCATGCCACAGAATTCACAGCCTGGATTCCAGAAGAGCAACAGGGTTGGAGAGCCACGGAAATCAGAGAGCCTGTGCAGGTTGCCTTGAAAATCCAGCATGAGCAGGTCTGGTGCAGGCTCACCGATTTCTGGTGGTGTTGGAAATGCCCTACCATCTGCCGGACGGTTCGCCTCCAGGAGCGGATTGGTTTGAGGCATCGCGTAATCTGTTGTGATCTCTGTCAGGAGAATTTTAATGTCACCCTCCCCTTGCGCCATTTCGCCATGAATTGAACCATCGAAGCGAATTGCCACCGCCGAAGGAGTGCCCCGCACTCCATACGCCTGGGCAACTTCCATATCTCGCTGTAAAAGCACGAGCGGCTTCTCATCGAATTCGGCAAATTTAGCAACGTTCTCCTCAACAGTGCCCTGGGTAATCATAGCCATCGTGACCTTGTGGCCAAATCTTTTCGTCCACTCTACGTAATCAGGGATCATGGCCTTGCAGGGGCCGCAGTTGGGAGAAGAGAAGGTCAGCACGACCGGTGTTCTACTATCATCGCTCGGCAACAGGGCTTTCAGTGTGACTATCCGTCCGGTGAAGATATCGGGCAAAGCAAAGTCAGGCGCATCCTCACCCTCAGGCAATCCCACGAGCGGCTTCTCACCGGTCTCTCCAATACCGGCTCGCGCTTCGAGCGTTTCAATGCGGGTCAGCATAGTGCCCTGCTGTGTCATTACCTGCACCAGGAGCCAGCCTTCCAGGGCAACCACTGCCACCAGGACAATCAAGATGATCAACACGAACACCTCAAAAGCTGAAAGCGTGGAGATCAAGGCAAGCGTATCCGCACCCACATTACCATATGCTGCTCCCTGCCAGAGGACCAGGGCGGCAATCACGGCCAGAATGACATTGCGAATCAATGTAGACGCGCCGATCGGCTCGGAATGCAACTGCCCGAAACAGTTACAGTCCGGGGTGCGGCCAAGTGAGAGATTCGCGCTAATAGCGATGATGAAAAGGCCGAGCAAAACGAGCGCCCCGATTGCTCCATACAACGCAATCGGTGTCACTACCAGCGCAATGGTCACAGCGAGTTCGGCAAAAGGAAGGATTATCCCAAGTGGCGCAGCAAGTGGAGCTGGGACCCCAAAGTCACTCATAGCCTTTTGTGATCTCTTGAGATCGGCAAATTTCGCCAGGGCTGCCACGACGAAAACCACGGCGAGCAACCATCGAGCTACCAGGAGCAAGATGCTCATAGATGAAACCTCCTGACGGTGGCAAAAATAGCTACGCTGTTCGTTGAGCAGGAGTACAGGGTGCATTAATGCACCCTGCACCACTATGCGCTGAAGTTCAATACGAACCAACGCGACACCGCAAAACTAGTGGCCGGAAGCGGTCTTGCCGTGACTCGAACTCAGTGTACAGGTCTGGTTACACTTCTGGACGCAGTCCATGGTGCCACAACATGTGAGCGAGCAGTAATAGCCCTTAGGACACTTAGCGCCATTAGCACAGGACTGAGCAGAGCCACAAGCATAGTCGCATCCGCAGCCCGCCTTGCCGCTGAGTTGAGCAAAGCAGTAGCAGTTGGTGTTCGAGTTCTTCGGGCAGTTCGTGTAGGTACCGCACGATTGTACCGAGCACCCGTATTTTTTCACCTTCGCCAGCGCTGTTTCAGGGAGATACGATGCGAGTGCTACGCCTGCTACGGTGCCCGCGATGGTCTTCATCGCTTGACGGCGGTCGAGCCTCCTGTCGGCCAGGGTTTTGGTTACTTGATCGAACCAGTTTGCCATAGTCATCTCCTTGTGTTTGTGTAATGTCAATCTTGATCGACTGCTGAGAAACACGTCTACCGTGATCTCAATGCTACTCAAACACGCACTACGAGGACAATATCATACCAGGCTTCCCTGTCCGGCGGATGAGGAAAATGGAGAAAGACTCCCCCCGTTGAATACGGCGCAAGCGCGGTAATTCCGTTTACCATGACGTACCCCCTGTTCCGTCAAGAGAAGCGCGGCTTCACTATGAGAACAACCCTCTTCTAGAGAGATGCGAACCACAGCCATGACAGGACACGGGTAAGACCATGAAACCACCGGCCTGGCCTCACCCAGATTTTCAATTATGCCCGCTGAAATATATGAAAAGATAGGAATTCGATTATATATAAAAGACGGAAATAGATAGACACATTAAATGACAATGCACTGGTATGTATTGCCTGACGAAAGTCCTCAAGTTTGTTTACTCATCCCCCTCATGGTAAACCATCAATAAAAATATAGCCTACCAAATTCCCATTGTCAAGGAAGCGGAGATGAAGATTAAGCTAGACTATTGCTGCTCTACAAGCCAGGAAGCTCGTTCTACCGAGCAACGTCGAACTACCAACCAGTAAAATTACCCAATATAGTTTCGGAGAACGCCTCTTGCATCGGGAAGAGAGCGGCAATAGAATAGTAGCATATGATCAACCATGTGATAGGAAAAAGGAATGCCAGCATCAATTACTCCGACGATTCACTTAGCTCGCGTCTATGAGTTGCTTATCGCTACCTATGGCGAACCGAAAAACGAACCGGATTACGATCCGCTCGGCGGCTTGATCGGTACTATTCTTTCGCAGCACACCTCCGATATCAATTCAGAACGAGCCTATCAACAGCTCGTCGCTACGTTTCCTAGCTGGGAGGAGGTACGCGATGCGCCAACAGAGGCAGTAGCCGAGGCTATTCGCTCAGGGGGGTTAGCTAACATTAAAGCGCTGCGCATTCAAGATGCTTTGTTAACGTTGACCGAAAGACAGGAGGCACTGGGCGGTACAAAATCGCTCGCTGCATTCCTCTACGATGAATTGACCAGGCGCACTTTAGAAGAAGCATGGTCATATTTGCGCAGCATTCCTGGAGTTGGACCAAAGACCGCAGCCTGTGTGCTCATGTTTAATCTCGACCGGCCGGTTATACCAATTGACACGCACGTGTTCAGGGTCTCACGCAGGCTCGGACTCATCGGGTCAAAGGTGAACGCAGAACAGGCACATATCATTCTCGGAAAAATGACCCCTCCTGAATGGGTTTATCCCTTGCATGTCAATCTTATCCGGCATGGGCGGCAAATCTGCCACGCCCAACGGCCCGCATGCAACATGTGTTCTCTTTACAGTGAATGTGCCTATGCGGGAAATGTGAATATTCAGGAAACGGCGCTCGCGAGCGAATTTTGACCCCAGGATTGAAATCTGCATGGCGTCAATGCCCATTTTGTTGTATCGTATTACCATCATTTGTGTCCAGGCAATTTCTACCAGGCACCACCTCGATGCAACAAAAGAACATAAGGAGACCTTTATGGTAATTGATCTACGCAGCGATACAGTGACTTTGCCAACACCGGCCATGCGCGAGGCGATGTACCGTGCCGAGCTGGGGGATGATGTATATGGCGAAGACCCTACAGTGAATCGCCTGCAAGAAATGGCGGCAGAGCGCCTGGGTAAAGAAGCAGCTCTCCTCGTACCGAGTGGTACGATGGGTAATACAGCGGCGGTAATGGCCCATACAGGCAGAGGCGAAGCTTTTATTGTTGGCGATCAATCGCATATTTATCATCATGAACTGGGGGGCGCGTCAACGATTGGCGGCTCTCCCCGGCATGTTGTAGCGACAAACAAAAACGGCATGCTGGATTTGCATCAAATTCGTGCCGGTATTTCTGATGGTAGCGATGAGCATACGGCCGCCACAGCCCTTTTATGTATCGAAAATACCCATAATCGTTGCGGTGGCACCGTACTGAACGTGGCCCAGGTTGAGGCACTGACCGGGCTAGCACATTCGCATGGGATCGCGGTTCACATGGATGGCGCGCGTGTTTTCAATGCCGCCATCGCACTCGGAGTACCCGTCAGCACGCTGGTGCGCACCGTCGATTCGGTAATGTTTTGCCTCTCCAAAGGGTTGAGCGCGCCTGTAGGTTCAATGCTGGTTGGCAGTCGAGACTTCATACGGCGCGCGCATCGCATGCGCAAGCTCATGGGCGGGGGTATGAGGCAGGCGGGCATAATAGCGGCAGCGGGCATCGTGGCACTGGAGCAAATGGTAGACCGGCTGGCCGAGGATCACGCCCATTGCAAGCAGCTAGCATATGGGCTGGCCGAGTATCCGCAGATTGATGTCGACGCAGAACGAGTAGTCACCAATATGGTAATCTTCTCGGTACGCCGTGCCGAGCAAGAGCCGCTGACCGAGGAGGAGACCGAGCAATTCGTGGCAAAAGCGAAAGAACACGGCGTGCTGGTGGGTCACATCGGCGAGGGTAGGATACGTGCTGTTACGCACTACGGCCTGGAAGCTGACAATATCAAAGAGGCATTAGTGGGCATTCGGAGGGCACTGATCGATTTACGATTGTAAGCGCTTATGATTGAGAGGAGATATGACGTACGCATTTCCTGGCCGCAATGTAGAACGATTTTCCGCTTCGCGCTAGCTGATCGACAGTAAGACCAGCCAATTTGAGAAGAATAGCTTGCATGAGTGAGGTAACTTTGGAACTACCAGGTCATGTCTGAATCAGTGATTAGAATATGCCGAAAGATACATGCTTTTTCTCCAGAGACTCGTTTACAATAGAACCGTACACGACCTGATTTCATGAGGCCCTTTTTATTCATCCAGTTATCAGGAGGAACATAGCTATGTATAGCAGACGTTACCGTGGGCCACTAAGTGGCGCCGCAGGCGGAGTTTTTCTCATCTTTCTTGCTCTTGGTTTCTACTTCCAGAGCGTGTTTGGAAGCGGCTGGTTTTTGCCGATGCTATTCATTGGTCTGGCATGCTGTATTCTGATCGGGTCTATTGGCTCGCTCAATCCACGAGCGGTCTATGGCGGGCTGTATGGCTTTTTCTGGATGCTGTTCCTGGCATTATTCTTCATTACCGGTTCCTGGATCTGGTTCCTGGTGGGCGCAGGGATTTCTGCCATCCTGGGATCACTGGCACGCCCGTTTATGGCCGGATTGCTTGGAATGGGTCTTTTTGCCGCAACCAGGCCCGGCCCACAGCCTTATCAACAACCCTACCAGCAACCTTACCAGCAGGGGCAGGAACCCTATCAATCCTACCAGCAAGGCTACCAACCCATGCAGCCTCCGCCGGCTCAGAGAGCATACACAGAGGGGGGGCAGCAACATCAATACCCCCAACAGGGACAGCCAAAAGAGCAGTATGATGTCCCCGAAGCACAATATCCGCAACAGATGCCACCTCAGCAGCAGTAGTTACGTGCGGGCATAAGAAAAGGGACGCCAACCTGATGCCGGCGCCCTTTTTCTTATGCCCGCGCACACCCTCTCTTGCTCTCGAGTGCCAATTTCGCGGGTCTCGCTCATTTGACACCATTCTTAGAGCGAGGTAAGATTTTAAACATAAAGAATTTATTTCCCCAGGTATAGCCGAGAGGAGTGTATCGTTATGGTTGTGACGAACTTCGAGGGCGCAGTAGCAGTAATCACGGGTGGGGCAAGCGGCATTGGGTTCGCGACGGCGAAAGCGTTGCGCGGCAAGGGTACGCATGTGGTGCTGGCGGATATAAATAGCCAGGGCCTACAACGGGCTGAGGAGCAATTACGTCAACAACAGCCTGCTACTGCCAGCGCCGGTGGCATATTGACGATGGTAACCGATGTAACAAACGAGGAGCAGGTGCAGGAACTGATGCGCCAAGCTTCTACGACATTTGGGCGCATTGACCTGGTCGTGACTTCAGCCGGCATCGGAGCAGGCGGCCCAATTGACTCGTTTTCTGTCAGCCAGATGCAGACCCTGATGAATATCAATTTCATGGGAACCTATATTTGCACACATGCGGCGCTGCCTTATATGCGCCAGCAGGGGTCTGGCTATTTTGTCTTCCTCAGTTCAGTGGCCGGCAAGCTGGGCGTGCCATTTCTTTCAGGTTATTGCGCGAGCAAATGGGCGGTTCGGGGCTTTGCCTCTGCATTGCGAGCCGAATGGTACAACACTGGCCTCGGCATTACGACGGTTTATCCTGATTGGGTAGACACGCCGATGGTACAAAAAGAGGGAGAGGTCGCCCGGATCATGGGCGTTCAAGTCCTGCTGACCGCGGACCAGGTAGCCTCCGAGATTGTCCAGGCGATTGCGGATGGACGACCAGACCTGACGCTTGCTCCCACGCGCGACACTTCGTTAGCGCTGCAGCTTTATAAAGAAGACCCCGGCAAAGCGGAGCAGCTTATGGGCGCGTCATTCCATGAACGTATAGCATTACAGTACCCCCAAACGGATCGTGCAAGGATGTAGTACCTGCTGACCCGCGAGCAATAGTATATATCAGATGCGAAAAGACCTAGCATGAATGCACCAGGAAAGGTATGGAACATCCGCTAAAACAGAAGGACTACGGGTATTACGGTCCGAATAGTGTGACCTGGAGAATCGGCAGCGAAACAGTCGTATTGCTGGGAGGCGCGCGCGCCGTCTTGATGCAGATAGCTCATCCACTGATCGCAATGGGGGTCTACGCGCATAGTAGCTACATGTCCGACCCTTTTGGGCGGACCGAGCGTACGTTCATGCTGGGCCAGTATCTTACCTTCGGCTCCACGGCAAGGACGCGCAGGGCCGCGCAAACCATCAATCGGCTGCATCGCCATGTGCATGGTACTCTGCCCGTTGAGGCCGGAGCGTATGCCAGCGGCAGCCGCTATGACGCGCGCAATCCAGAACTGCTACTCTGGGTGCATGCCACGCTGGTCGATACGTTATTGCTAACCTATACGCTCTTCATTGGCCCACTTTCTTATGAAGAACAGGACCGCTATTACCAGGAATCGAAACGGGTAGCGCATCTACTGGGCCTTCAACCCCGCGATATGCCCAAAACAGTTAATGACCTGAAGCACTATGTTGACGATATGGTCCATAGCAATCGCCTGGCCGCTACCCCCCAGGCGCGCCAGCTCGCTCAGAAGGTGCTCTTCCCACCACTGCCCTCCATCTTTCGGCCACTAATACACCTGAATTTTCAACTGACCTGCGCCCTGTTGCCCCCGCCCTTACGCGACATCTACGACATAGAATGGAGCGACATGCGGCAGAAAGCTTTCGATCTATCAGCGTGGGGAATGCGAAGCGTTATACCCCATCTGCCTACGTCTATGCGCGTGCTGCCTGTTACCCGGCGCATTATCGAGCGAACCATGACTCAACCGGCTTAATCTTCTCATCACGCTGTTCGCCAATGAGCAGCAAACATCGCGCTGGCCTGTGCTACCTCCACCCCCAATGCGTGCAGACGCTTCACCAGTGTTGGATCGTAGGGCTCGCCCTCTTCGTTAAACATCTGCCGGCTATCAGGTACTGCTACCATCGTCGGCGCTACCCATGCTCGCATCGCACGTGCCGCCAGCAGCATGGTGGTTATGGTGTGATTTCCGGTGCCGGAAACGCCCAACTGCACTGACATCAGGCCCACAACTTTCCCCTCCAGCCGCGGGGGGATATCATCCTTCAATAGCTCCAGATAATCGAGCGCATTCTTCAAAGAACCACTGATTGTGTTATGGTAAGTCGGCGACGCGAATATAAAACCCTGCGCTCTTCGTACGGCATTCAGCACGGTCAAGATAGCATCCCGGCCCTCATAGGTATATGCTTCAAGTGAATACGTACCATTGAACATAGGTAGGGGCAGCGTTGCCAGGTCGAGCAACTCAGTAGATGCTCCCGCCGCTTCCGCTCCCGCTAAAGCAACACGCAGCGCGAGCATAGTAACGGAACCCGGTCGCAAACTGCCTCCAAGTCCAAGAATAAGTGTCGTCATATCTGCTCCGTTTTTGGTTTCCCATCCTCCAGGGTGATCTAGGGATCAGCTTCATCGTGTCCCGGTGAGGCCGTCCTTGCGCCCTGATGGATGTTGACCCTATCATTTATGAATGCTTTCCAGATACCAGCCTGGCAATGATGAAGCGTCTACATCATATAATAGAAGATACTCATACTACAATGAAAGGATAGAGTTACCTATGACCAATCAGACACAATCAACCAACGAAACGTCCCCAAAGCAGCAGAGAATACACCTGACGCTGGTAGTGAACGGCCAGCCCTATCCGGTAGAGGTCAATCCGCAGGAGATATACCACGAAGCGCTCGAGCATGCATTGCCGCCGGGCCTGCTGGTTGGGCATCGCATTCGCATCAGCACGCGTGATGGAGAGGAGGTCTTTCCCGATATGTTCATCGGCGAGAGTGTTGCCCATTTCAAGACCAACACGTTCCACATCGAGGCGATTCCACTAAGTACGGCCAAAGGAGAAGCCGCCCAGAGAACATGGACGAACTTCGGTTTCGATCATCTTGCGATGACGATGGCTGATCGGGAAGACGCGAAGGCTTTTTTCAGTGAGGTGCTGGGGATGACGATTGTGCGCGATGACCGGCACCAGACGGTGCTGACTACCGGCAATACAGCTTTATTCCTGTTTGGAACGGAGAAAGCGCCGCTTTCGGATGGCTTGCCGAGTCGCTGGCACCATATCGGTTTTGTGGTGGACAACCTGGATGCCGCCTATCACCACCTGGCGCATCACGCGCAGTTGCGCCGCGAACGAGTGGGAAATGGTTCCGGCTCCATCTCTTCCGATTTCACACTGCTAGAGCGCAATGAGCGCTGGTCGCTGTATTGCCACTACCGCAACGGAGAGACAAACCTGATGATTCAACTCTCAGAAATCAAACCCGAGTACCGGGGGTTTATTAATCCCAATCATTTCACCGATCACATGTACGATTATCTGAGTGGTCGCTATGGCGTCCGCTTTGAAGAGGAGCAGGCGCTGGAGCAACAGGAACTCAAGCAGGAGGATTAACGCGAAACAGCCCCAGAAATAAAGAATGCCAGGACAATGATCCAACTAATGATAAAGGCGATCAGAATACGGAGCGCAAGGCCCGATATAATGATGCTGCGGCGACGAGATTGAACCCGTGAACTGATTCCATCGATCGACATACATTTCTCCGTTCGTTATGCGATGAATTCGTGAACACCGGGGCGGGTGTTCAGAAAGTGTTGTCTCTTGTTGACTTACATCACATATAACGAGAAATGTAACGTTTGTTAACTTATTACCGCTATCTCCTACGCGCACTACATTCGTCACATTCGCAACTGGCACGTAACTTTTCATACGTATAGATGCCGGTCTTATGCCCGTCTTCCCACACAGGCGTCAGGCCATAACGTCCGACAGGTTCTATGTTTACCAGCGTGGTTTCTTCGGTCGTGAGACGCTGTTTGTTCTGCAACATGCCAGGTTGCCCGCCTTCGCCCGCACACCAGGCACAGGGACAGGCCCAACGCAACGCCTCCCAACTGTGAACGCTTTCGTGTTCATCGCTCCAGGTGAGAATGAGTCGCCGGTTTTCTTCATCGAGCAAAAACGATACAGGTACGGGATGATTATACTGGGTCATGATGGTCCTCTATTATATCCATATCCTGTTTGTTGGTTTCATAAATTCCCACAAAAAGCCAGGACAGAGTTTGCCCTTGTGCAGATAATCTTATTATACGTTGTTCTAATTGCTATGTCTATATGAATAGCATCTGCTTAAACGTCCTAACTCTCTTCCCATGGCAACGACTCCGGCTTCAACGGCTCAGGCTGTGAGCAAGTGCTGCTGAGCGTAACGTGCCTTCCCTCCGTGGACGACTGCATGAAAGACTCGATAATATCCAGCACATGATAGGCCATTTCTCCATTGGCGCGATGCGGACGACCGGTGCGCATCGCGTATGCCATATCAGCGATCCCCAGCCCGCGCGCATTGCTGGTATAGCGATGAGTCAAGGGTACTTCTCGCCAGTTCTCATCTTTTGCCAGGCGAATAAAGACCGGGCCATCGAAGCGGTTGGGATCGGGCGTACTTAGCGTGCCCTCTGTTCCATAAATTTCAATAAAGGGCAGTTTTGAATGCCAGACATCGAATGTGGTGAGAATCGTGCCGATAGCGCCGCTATCAAACTCCACGATGCCCGCGACATGCGTAGGGGTATTGACGGGTATCCTGGTACCATTTTTCGGCTCGCTGGTCACGATGCGCTCAGGAAAGGTTGCCCGCATGGAGGCCGTTACACGCCGGATGGGTCCCATCATGGCGATCAGGGCTGTGAGGTAATAAGGGCCAATGTCGAACATGGGCCCGGCGCCGGGTTGATAGAAGAAATGCGGATCGGGATGCCAGTGTT